>JAABUQ010000207.1_pt1 | contig 131076 bp, 101 predicted proteins | sample 5560001 | NCBI WGS metagenome assembly JAABUQ01 (sample SAMN10711888, study PRJNA513371) | rock metagenome | isolation source: Antarctica rocks | place: Antarctica: Victoria Land, Finger Mt nord | collected 2015-12-18
TGTCAAGTACTTTCTTGACCAGATTTCTTTGCGGCTCTCAAGTTCGTTTTTCATTCCAGGAGCCTCTCATGGCTCTCACTTCCCAGTTTTTGAGACAAAAAATCCCAACGATCCTGAATAGGAACCTTGTCAGTGGGGAGGAAAACAATCGATCCCAGAGGAGCCACGTTAGCGTGGCAGATGCGAACAGACAGGAGCATCACTCTATGAGAGAGCAATGATTGTCTTTTTCAGCGGCTTTGTTAGTATGCCACAGCACATTGAGTTTGTCAAGTCTTTTTCTATCAAATTTTTTCAACAGCAAAAGCTGCGATATGTACTGTGGTGTCGAAAATGATTATCGCATAGAGTAATCTACCTGTCAATATTTCTGGGTGAAAATAGTAATTATTCACCCGAAATACTTTTCCAGATGAGGCGCATATCTTGCGGTGTAAGCGCAGTTCCAGATGGAATAACTTGCTGCCAGTCGCTCTCAGATATTCGAGAGACCCACGAGCGAACAGTGTCGAAGGCACTGGGTTCGCCAGTCGTTCTCTGACTCCAGAGCTGAGATAATCCAGGAGTAACGACGCGTGGTACGCCGACCATACGCAGCCAGATGGCCTCTTTTGTGCGCACACCGAAGAAGATCATGGAAGGGATATAGCCGACATCATTCCAATTCGTCTGCTCGTTTCCTCCCAGACAGACGGTCTCCAGCGCTCCTATTCCCCACGAGGCGCGACTCAAAATTGAGAAGAGGTATTTGGAGAAGTCGACGATCTGCCTGTTACGGTCATGCCCTGGCACGCCATATAAGAGTGCCATTTTCTCCAGAGGTTCGCCATTTACCCAGTCGCGTAGAATAGTTGCGGCGCGCTGTGCATCAAACACCACGTCTTCGTCTTTTCCCAGGCGTATTTCGGGCAGGTCAGCAATAATCTTGACACGATTGAGGAGCGGGCCTATATCTTCGCCAAAGAGGCGCTCTGGTGTCCAATTTGTAGGATTTGCAAGCTCCTGGCTCTGGGCTTTCTGCGATAATAGCGAAAGGACGCTGGGAGTCGCAAAACCTGTGCGATCGGCCAGGCTGAGGATATCCTTATGCATACGCGTCTGCTCTAGATAGGCGCGGCAAATCTTCACCAATTTTTGTGCCGTCTGCTGGTTCTGCTTCTGAATCTGGTGATAGACAAGGCTGGCGCGTAGGAGTTCCTCGACCTCCTCTGACAAGTTCTCATTGCCCGAAACACGCATGGCGTGAGCGAGAAATTGTAACAGCGGTGATAACTGTGGATTCTCCTGTAGAGATTGTAGATTGAACTCGGCCGTGACGTTATCGGCTCTATCGATGAGCTGTGCCAATTGGCGGGCGATCTCCTGAGCGTCAAGCTTGAGGAACTCGGCGAAGTCTTCGCGCTTGGCGTCATTCTGAGTAGGAAAGGCGACGACACCTAATGTATCGACCAGTGTACGCCCAGCCCGGCCAGCGATATTCCAGAACTCCTCAAACGATAGTTTTGATGAGCGGCCTTTGTTCAGAGTTTCGATAATGACGGTTGTAATGGGGAAGTTCATCCCTTGAGCAAGAGTTGTTGTACCGCAAACAATCTTTACCTGGCTGTCCCGAATCAATTCCTCGATGAGCCAGCGCGTCTCATGAGAGAGTCCACTGTGATGATATGCCACTCCATGACGAAGACAGCGTACAAGATCGCAATCCTCACCAAGCTCGGCTTCGATATAGTGGCAGACAGCCGTTAGCATTTCGTCTCTCGGCAGAAGTGGGCGTTCATCAGCAATCTGTCGCGCCCGCGTGACGGCGTAGTAAGGACCGGCGCAAAGAATTAAGACGGAGCCACGCCGCACAAGAGCCTGGGCAGTGGCTTTGGAAATCGCGTTAATCGATGTCAGGCGTGAAGCGACCTGTCCAATAGTGATCTTCATACCAGCTCGAATATCGAGCGAATGTGCTGACTCGAATGTCTCAAATTCTAGCTGCCATTCGTCCTGATTTTTGACACTGCGGACCGAGCCGACGAGCTTGCGGTTTGGCTTCCAGCTAATAGAGATGGGGGGCAGAGAGTGGCCCTCCCCCAGCCACTGAATCAGCTCCTGTGGATTCGGCAGGAAGGGAGAGAGCAGCAGGAAACGGGCTTTGGCGAAGTCACGCTTTATCGTGCTGAGCAAGAGCTCCAGGCGCGTGCCCCGTTCTCCATCACTAATATTGTGAGCTTCATCCGCGACAACCAGGGCAATATTTTTGACAATAGGATGCTCGCTTCTCACCAGAAGATCAAGTTTTTCGGGAGTGGTCACAAGCACGTCGATATGACTTCTTAACAAGCGTTCCTCGGTCGGGTCCATTTCAAAGGCAGGAACAGCCTGCTCAACACGCAGCATGTGACGAAAATCCATGCGGAAATCAAATGTGATCTGATTGACGAGGGCGCGTGTCGGGACCACATATGCAACGAGGCCATTGGGATTTAGGGCCTTTGTTTGAATGACCGCAAATTTAGCGAGCAACGTTTTGCCCGCACTGGTTGGCATTTCGACAAGGATGGCGCGCTGATATGAATCGAGTAGATGACGACGAAATGCCTCTTGCTGGCTCGGCCACAGCTCTATCACCGGTTGATTACGCGCTGAAGACGTCAGCATCTGGACATATTTACGGGTATGTTCACCCAGGTATTTGACATGTGTCCAGATTGCGTTTTGAACCAGTTCTTTACAGCCCGCCCAGAGCAGGTCTGCAAGATGGGCGAGCAATGGACAGAGTCCATCTTCAAAGGCACCGACAGCTTGATCATGATGATAATCCAGACTGAGATTTACGGCATCGTAACCTATCTCACCCGTCTGCAAGTATTCTCCAACGATAGTTACAAGCTGTACGAGATGATAGAGACCCATAAGCTCCAGCGCGGCCATCGTCTGATCAGATCCGTCGAGGCTATCCAGATATGTCTCTTCATACTTGCGCTGCATCTCGCGAAGCTTTGCGATCGATTTGAGAGCCTGCTGAATATCTTCCCAGCCGTTGCTCTTTCTCACAAGGCGCGCGAAGGCACTAAAAATATTGACTGCAACAGTGGAGCGCCAATCTTTCTCAAGCGACTTTTGCCATGTGAGGGCAAATCTTCTCAGGTCCAGACGAGTCTCGGCAGTGCGCTCTCCAAGCAAGCCAGCGATACTGAGGCGAAAGGCGAGAAGGAGTTCTGGAGATAAGAGTTCATCTTGTAGCTCTACCTCAACCAATTGCAGACCCAGGGAAGAGACGGAGTTGTCAGCCGATGTATGCACATCATTGGGTAAAGATGCGAGTGTACGCCAGCAGACATATGCCTTTTGGAAATTCTCGCAAATAGCGTCTCGTGTCGCCGGCTCTTTCTTCGAGATCCAGCGATTAAAAGCTTTCATGCCCTGCTTCTCATACAACAGCCCATAGCGCGGCAACTTCTCAGGCGTCGGCTGACTGGTGTCATCCGTTTGCGAAGAGGCTATCATACGAGCAAGGGTCGCGTTATCCGCCCGTTGCACGAATGCAGGTATTTGAAATTCTTTTAAGGTTAGCTGTAATCGTGAATCACTCAACCGAGATCTCCGTATTCTGGATCACATCGTACCATTGAGTTATAGTAGCATCAACATTATCAGGAATACAAGCTATCAGAAAACGAATTGCAGCCGGATCGTACTGATCTGGCTTCACGAAAAAACTTCCAAAGTCAGCCTTTGTATATTTTTTCTTGGGCCTCACTAATACATTACATATTATTATACGTAATTTGTCTAGTCTTTTGGCCTCTAAATACAGGGCGGCAATCGTAAGAAGATCCGCCACCTCTTCATCCCGTGTCTTATTCGCGACACGCCAGACTTTATCTTTTGTGGCGTCATCGAGATTATTTAGATGGTAGCGATGCTGCTTGCTTAAGCAGTCCTCGTTATAATCGACAACACGGGGTGGGGATGGCTGCTCATCCGACACCTTTACTTCGCATAGCACGAGAGTAAGTTGATCTCCATCCACCTCGATGCCAATCGCGTCTATACCCCGACCCGGCGAATCTCGCAACTCACGATAACTAATACTTTTTGCTCCGAACAGCGTGCGGTATTCATGCTCAAGAAGCATATAACAAAGCAATTCACCAAAATCGCTGCGAACTACGTTAAAGTTCCCTTTTTTGTATTTTGGTATGCTTGCCTTCTTCAAATACTTCTGGATGTTTGACACATCCATCTGCATCTCGCTGTCATTACTCTTAAAGTTTTTTAGCGGAGCCTCGCGATGGGTCAGAATCTTTACGTACTCTTCAGCGAGTTGATCAAGCCAATCTATGCTCTCGGGATCAGATTCATAAACGCGATACTGATGAATATCTCGATCAAATCTATCTGTCAGTTCGAAGGGTACTTCCATGAAACGTATCCTTGCCGATTCAAGCCGTTTCTTAGTACAAGCCTCAACGAGTACGAAAAACCTTCCTAAAAGCAAGTTGCGCTACATATGAGAAGAAAACTCACTCGGAAACTCAAGACTGAATTTCTTTCTACACTCTTTTACAACTATGTACGATATATACACAAATCATACCACAAGAAAGTTCTTTTTTAAATGTTATTTGTTACCTATTCGAGATAAACTTTTTACAACACCTGTCGCTATAAAAAATAGAATGACTTGATATTATCGATATAGAACAAACTCTCAATACAGCTATATATACTTCTTCTTATTCAGAGAAAGAAAAGCGGTCAAAAAATATCGCACACAAGATCCGCCCTCGATACCCCTCACACCCGCGTAGCGACAATCCCTTGCGGTTGTCGTTGATGGCCTGTAGGGGAAGATGCTATTTTGAGGCGGGTGGACGACAACCGCAAGGGATTGTCGCTACGCGGGTGATGTGTGTAAATGGGAGTTCTTCCCTTGACACAGACCTGCACCTGGAGTACATTCTATAAGGTTAACGAGTACTAACAAGACGGGGTGTAGAGTCATGAAAGCTCAAAATGAAACAGGGCGACGGGAGAAGCGCACACGCATGAGTGGGGATGAGCGGCGAGCTTTTATTCTCGCACAGGCAAAGAAGGTGTTCGCCAACCATAGCTATGCAGAGGCGAGCACGGGAGAGCTGGCGCGTGCAAGCGATGTTACGGAGCCAATGCTCTACAAACACTTTGGAAGTAAAAAAGGATTATTTATAGCCGTCCTCAATGAGTTTGGTGAACTCTTTATGCGACGCTTGAAAGAACGCGTCGATCGACGGGTGGAAAAGGGTCTGCTGGAAGCGCTCGCGCAGATCATCTCTGACTACCGGGCAACGATCCAGGCCGATCCCGATATTCACAAGGTCTTTTTTCAAGCTATCGCTGAATCGGGTGATCCGCAGATTGCGCAAGAGGTGGGTAAGCATAATCAACGTATTTATCAACTTATTCAGGATCTCTTTAAGCGAGCAAAGAAGGAGGGGCTTCTGAACCAGGATGTGGATATCGATGTGGCAACATGGGGCTATCTAAGCGTCATCATTGCGATGCAATATAGTGTCATGCAACAAATGAACGAAACGCTTAATGACGATATCTTAAAAGAGATCAGCCGACTCTGGCTGCGCGCAGTACATTCATGATAGACATTCTGGCTTGTTCATCAATGGATAATCTACTTTCTCATCCACTATTGCGTGATAAAGGCATAGAGTGAAAATATAGCCAATATCATTGGAAAATCTGAAAAAATTTGTAAGAGTTTGTAAATGGAGAAAGGCAGAGCAATCATGGCGACACTTCGTAAACCTCACCTGGTCAAGTATACGCCCGCTCCCGGTGAAGATCCACTCTCCGATGCTCGTCGTCGGGCAAGTTGGTTAGGTTTTGTTACTGGGCTGCGTTCTATGACTCCTTCGGCCCTGCTGGCCTGGACAAGCGACAGGCCATCAACCGCTCTCAAAGCGTTCACCGGCTTTCTGGCCGTTGGCGAAATTATTGGCGATAAACTTCCTATGACGCCAAGCCGCCTGAATGAGGGACCGTTTCTTGGTCGCATTGCCTTTGGAGCGCTGGCGGGCGCGCTGGTGAGCCGGCGTTTTCACCAAGCACCGCTACAAGGAGCGATCCGTGGCGCAATCGGGGCAGCAGTTGGTACGGTTGTAGGCAGCAGCTATCGCTCTCTGGCAGCGCAGGGCCTGGGCATTCCAGACGTTGTAGCTGCCCTTGTGGAAGACAGTGTGGCACTCACCGTCGGCCTTAGAGCTGTGGGCACAGTTCCGTCTGTTGCACAACTAGGGATTCACAGACCAGATTTGGCTGAGCTTACAGAATAAGAGCTTTACTTATTATCAGTAAAGGCTTCTATTGTTCTCTCTTTGCGCAGCGTTCTCAGGCGACGCATCTCCGGCCAAAGTAGGGCGACCAGGAGTACAACCAGAATGGTGCCGACGCCTCCACCTACCACCGAGATGATAGGCCCGAAGAACTGTGCAGTCAAGCCAGACTCAAAGCCGCCAAGCTCATTGGACGCTCCAACAAAGAGTGAGTTCACGGCGGCAACACGGCCGCGCATCTCATCTGGAGTGCACGTTAATAACAATGTCTCCCGAATCACTACGCTGATATTGTCTAATCCGCCGAGCGCAAAGAGCATACAGAGCGAGAGCCAGAACGAGTGAGAGAGGCCGAAGACAATCGTGGCCAGGCCGAAACCGGCGACGGCGAACAGCAGCGTACGGCCAGCATGCTTAAACGGAGGGCGGTGAGCCAGGATGAGTGCAACACAGACGGCTCCAACCGATGGCGCGGCGCGCAGCCAACCCAGGCCGACCGGGCCTACATGCAGAATATCGCTGGCAAAGATAGGCAGAAGAGTGGTCGCACCTCCCAACAGAACCGCAAACAGGTCCAGCGTGATGGCGGCGAGGAGTACTCGCGCTTTGCCTAAGAAGCTGAGCCCATCGACGATTGAACGCCAGGTCGTGCTCTCTTTACGTTGAGGAGGTTGATACTTCTCGACACGTACAAATAGAAGCAGGACGATAAAGAGAAGTGCAGTAAAGACGTCTATAATATAGACAGAAGTTGCGCTGCGAAAGAGCGCGATGGCGAGTCCACCCAGGCCTGGACCGATTACGGATGCCAACTGCCACGCGCTACTACCCCAGGTCGCAGCATTCTCAAAGACGCTCTCAGGCACTAGTTGTGAGTTCAAGGCCGCTTGCGAGGGTTGACCAAAAGCATTCGCAGCCCCCATTATCAGCAGGCAAGCGTAAACAAGAAGAAGAGATCCCTGTCCGTACGATAACAGAGTTAAGCCGAGCGCACCCACCGCCAGGAAAATCTCAGCAAAAAGGATGACATGCTTGCGGTTGACTCTATCCACGATATGCCCCGCCGGCAGCGAGAGTAGTATCACAGGAATTACCAGGACCAGGCCCACACCACCCAGGACTAACGCGGATTTTGTCCGCTCATACAACTCCCAGCCCAGCGCAACCTCAACCATCCGTGTACCAATGGACGAGCTAAACGTCCCAAGTAATATCAGGCGAAAATTGCGAAAGCGTAACGCACTATAAGGATCATGAACACCAGCCAGGGGTGGAGAAACTATTGCAGCCTCTTGCGGATTCTCAGAAGAATGCTGCTTGTCTTTGTCTACTAGACTCACGTAAAGTACCTCGCCGTTGTTCTCCGTGACTCTCTCCTCTCTCTATCAGACATTGAGGAAAGATTCGCGATGAGAAAAGTTCCTATAAAGAAACTATAGCATATCGATCTGTCCGACAGACATACGCAGGTGAAACCTTTCAATGGAATAGAGACACATCCAGACTCTTCTTTCAAAATTATCATAGAGGTCATTAGAAGTAGCATATTAGTAATGGCTCTATGATCAATAAGGATTAGTTCGATTGACTTGTGTAACGGAATATTTTAATATTCTAATGTTGTCTTATTTAGGATTTGTTAGTAATAATAGAAAAGAGGAAATATTCGAGAGTAGTCTGAGCATGCTCTTCTTTCATCTAATTACGTATTTCGAATATATTTAGGAAGTTCGTAGGAGGAATTTTATGAAGCGTTTTCGCTATATATCTGGCGCTTCTGCATTTTTATTAGTTACTCTCATCGTTGCAGGATTTCTTGTTGTTAATAAGACAAGCACGACTCGAGCAGCAGGACCCTGTATTCAATATGGAGCATTTCTACGTACCGTCGCTTTTATCGAGGCACAGCAACAAGGCTTCTTTGCCAAACAAGGGATAAATGTTTGCTATAATCAGGTAATTAATTCCACACAGCAGTTCGATAGTCTGCTTTCTGGTCAGTATGACATTGTTGGCACTACAGCAGATAACGTGGTCAATCGTTATGTAAACTCGCAGCTGCCTGTCGAGATTGTTGCAGGCAGCGACAAGGGAGCAGGTCTCGATCTCATCGTAAATACGGCCAACGGAATTAATAGTATTGCCGATTTGAAGGGCAAGACGGTAGCAGTTGATGCGCCCAACAGTGGTTATGTCTTTGCACTGGAAAAGATTCTGGCTGCGAATGGTCTAAGCCTGGCTAATAACGACTACTCGTTACAAATCATCGGTGGTTCAGCGCAACGCTTTCAAGCAATATCTGCTGGCAAGACAGCCGCAGGCGATCCAGTCTATGCCACAATTTTAGGCACCCCCTTCTCTGAGCAGGTAGCGACTGTTCCTACACTTAGCGATGTTGCAAAGTTCTCATCATATGTCTCGCCCTACCAGGGCACAACCATAGCAACTACCCGGAACTACGCCCACGCCAATTCCAATACCCTCACGAAATTCATTGAAGCAAACATACAAGGTCGTCTATTCGCGGCTAATCCAGCGAATAAAAACACCGTAATTGCTGATATAGTGAGCGTTGATAAGGTTTCAATGGAAGTTGCCACTAACATTTACAATGATTCCATTCTCGATTTCAAGAGAGGTGAGAACATAGCCGAGCGGGTCAACGAAGCTGGCCTGGCCAACACCATTAACCTGCGTCAAGAGTTTGGCGGATTTACGACCACAGTAAATAGCAAACAGCTAGCCAGACCTAAGAAAGACTCTCTCTACGACGATCAATACTGGAATAGAGCAGCTATCCAGCTAATCCTTGGAAAACTTATAAATATCAATCAAACCGAAACTGGTAGTAACTAACAATTTAGAGGCACATAATACTATCTGCTAGTATTATGTGCCTCTTACTGAATGCGCCCAGGAAGCCAGTAGTTCTAAAGAGTTTTCAGAAAGAAAAGCTTTTACGACCTGTCGGTTATCCACAATCCGGATTGTGACCCGGATATCTTTTTGTTAAACATTATAAATACTAAAAGCGATAAGGAAGGTTGATGTGTTTAAACATCATTTCGCATGCCTGCTAAAAGCCATATCTAGTTTTGTCCTTAGTGTCATGGTGCTTGCTATTTTTAGTGGATGTGCGCAATCGAGCGCATTGAACGATCAGGCACCTATAAAAATTGGCTATTCGGCCTCTCTCACAGGTTCATTTTCAGAAGATGGGAAAGCATTGCAGCAAGGCTTTGAGTTGTGGCAGGATATTGTCAACAAACACGCGGGATTACTCGGTCGCCGCGTGCAGCTTATCGGGTTGGATGATCAAAGTAGTACGGATAAAGTTAAGGCCAACTACCAAGTGCTGATGAATAAAGAGCATGTTGATTTACTGCTTGGACCGTACTCAAGTCTGCTAACAATACCAGCTGCGGTCGTTGCAAACAAAGCTCACAAAGTGCTCTTTGCACCTACAGGAAATGCGCCAGGAATGTTTGCAAAACACTTTAATAATGTTTTCGTCGTCCTTCCACCATCCATAGAATATCTACATGCGTTTTCATATTTTGTTCTCTCCTTACCTCAAAATATAAGACCACGTACAATTGCTTATGTTTCTGTAGACAGCCCATTCGCAGCTCCGCAGATTGAAGAAGCTAAAAAGATATTGGGCAATAACATAAAGAGTGTCTATGCTCCGGCTCCATATCCAGCAAACTCAGACGTTACTCCCGTAGCTCAACAAATTGCTGATTCGCAAGCAGATGTTGTTGTGCTTGGAACCAGTGGTCTCAAAGACAGCATTTCATTTATCAAAGCTTTCAAAAAGCTGCATTTTAATCCAAAGGCACTGGTCGAAACGTCCGGGCCGGACGAAGGAGCACTGTTTCTCAAAGTCGTGGGCACTAGCGATGCTGAGGGAGTTTTTGCTCCAAATGCTGGCTGGTATGCCGGGGATGTGAGCTATCAGAGTGATCAATTTACTCAGGCTTATCTCGCAAAGTATGGTGGTGATATACAGGATATTAGTTCAACAACGGCTAAAGCATTTGGCGCGACACAGATCCTGGAGCAGGCTGTCAGCCAGGCAAACACACTTGATAATGCCAAACTTACTCAATTTCTGCACGCGAACATCTTTAACAGCATACAGGGGCCAGTAAAATTTAATGCAGATGGAGCGAACACGATTGGAGTTCCCAACTTATTTCAATGGAGGCAGGGGAAGTTTTTGCTCGTGTACCCATTCAACAACTCACAAGTAAATCCACAATATCCTAAGAATAGTCCAGCATAATGCTCCGAATTTAGAGAGGGCTAGCATGAGCATATTCACGTCCATGAGTAATCTAAGAATATTTCCTCGTCTGCTTATCTTGTTCGCAACACTCGTTATTATTTCAAGTGTCTCAATGGTTTTCCTGGGCTCCTTCTATATACAAGCAGAACAAACACATGCGCAGGCAGTGAAAACTAGTTTTGATGCACAACGGATTGCCACAACAGAACAGATCAACTTACAACGTATGAATGCCCTATTGCAAGCGCGTTTTGCGCAAATCTTTGCCAGCAATAATGGAGCACTGCAAGGAGATCCATCCCTGGCAGCATCGGGCGGGCTAACTGAAAACGATATTTTCGCCCGTGAGATCGAGTTTGATCAGGTTGTTCCCTCTTATAGTAAGAACTATGCAATTTCATCTTCTCCGTCCATGGGTACCATACACACGATCTTACAAAATGACGAAACAAATAGACACCTTATTGGCAACCAGCAACTCGCGCTTGACGGAGTAATACATGGACAGTGGAACAACTATAAACAGTTACAGGACCGGGTGCTGGCACAATTAAGAGAGCCCACTCCTCAATACCAAATTGCATACATCATTCTCTATCAAGCAAATCTCAAGTTTCTTGATTTACAGAGAAACTGGCAGATCGTAGTAGATACCGCGACGACCGTTGGGCAAGCTGTGACGGACCTGGGGAACTCAGAGATCAGACCACTACAGTTTGCGACTGCTATCGCTGTCTTCCTCATTATCCTCATCATTATGTTAACCGCAGTGATTGTAAACGCCACTATTTCGCAACGACTCAGACAACTTGCCATACTCACAGGTCGCATTGCGAAAGGCGACACTAGTGAGCGGGCACACGTGGGGGGAAGAGACGAGATACAGATAGTGGCAAGCTCAATGAATAGTATGTTGGATAATATCGTGCAACTGATCAGAGAGGCCGAGGGACGACACGCCATATTACAGATGCAGGTTGAGAAACTGATCCGCGAAGTCAGTGGAGCAAGCCAGGGTGATCTTAGAGTACAGGCTGAGATCGGCGCAGATAGTCTTGGAGTCCTGGCATCGTTTGTCAACCATATGATCAGAGAACTAGGTTCGCTCGTCATCACGTTCAAAACGCTAGCTAATGAAGTTGAGCGGGCTACCTTGCAGACATATGACGACATGATGCAGCTTGTAGAGGGCACAGACAAGCAAGTTGAGTTCATAGTCACAGCCGCTACAGATGTAGAAGGAATGGCGAATGAAAGCCGCCGTGTTGCGCAACGAGTACAGGCTCTCACACGAGTTGGTAAAGAAGTATATACAACCACAGAATCTGGCAGGCGTGCACTACAGTATACCCTGGAAGGTATGGGCAGGATCAGCCGAAATGTTCATCTCAGCACATCAAGAATTCAGGACCTCGAAACAAACTCACAAGAGATCAACACGATAGTAGGAGTCATCTCAGGGATTGCTCATCAGACCAATCGATTGGCGCTGGACGCCTCCATACAAGCCGCTATGGCCGGCGAAAACGGGAGAGCATTCAAGGCTATCGCGGATGACATCAGACGTGCAGCGGAAGTTGCCAAAATACAAACGAACATGATAGAACGGATTGTCAAGAGAGTTACGGAAGATATCCAGACCGTAGCCAGTTCTATCCGTGAAACCGAGGCGGAGACCACTGTGAATATCAGATCCTCATATGAAGCAAACACTGCATTTGAAGCTATTTTTACAGCAATTGGCATGCAAGCGCGTGAAATTGAGATGATTGATCAGGCAGTGAGGCAACAACTGGCGGTATCAAGCAGCGTTGTACAGACGATGCGTGGTGTTTCCAAAACCACATTACAGAGCGGGCAAAGTATACGAGAGGAGGTAGAGCGCATGGAACGTGTAGCCCAACTGGCGGAGAAACTGCTACTCTCAGCAGAAGTCTTCAAGCTCCGCGAGGACCAGGACATTTTTGCAGCGAGGACTAATTCTACGTATGCAGTCCAGCAAGAAGCACTGATAAGACCTGATCAACAAAGCACACATGAGAGAGTATTTACGTCGTCAGGAATAAGTGAAGTAAACACCTCGCCTCCTTTTGCCATAACGGAGAAACTTTGGGGCTCACGAATGCCTACGCCAGAATTGAGAAATATGCCGTGGGGGGAAGATAAGTAGGGGAGATATATGTGTCACAGCAGCAAGAGAGAATAACAGATAGCCTGACGAGTGTCATCCAGATTATTCAAACAGGACATGGAACGGGAGAGCTCCGCGTTTGGAGAGAAAGTGGTCCAAACGCGGAGGTAGGATCTTTTGTCTTTATAAATGGGCGAATTGTGGCGGCACATGTTGGGTTGATGCAAGGGGTAGAAGCATTCAACACGTTAAAAACGTGGGGTAGGGCTATGTTTATTTTTACGCCAGGCACTCCTCCACCATTACAGCAGAACAGCCCGGTATTAGAGCCTCAAGAGAAAAAGCCTTCTACCACACGTCCGCTACCCACAACAGATCCACAAACGCCTGTATCTGAGCCTCCACAAAAGAGTACAGTACATTTAACAGCTGTACCTCGTGCAACTATGTCAATCGTCAAGGCAATAGGGATAATCGAGAAGATGGGACTTGCACGCACATATCGCCAACTTATTTTATTCATTGATGGGCAACGTCCGGTTAGCGAGCTTGCCCTGGCTATGAACTGTACGCCACAAGATATGCGGCAGATGCTGCAAGAGTTAGAGAAATTAACCATTATTCACATATCACATTAGCTCTCCCATATAAAGTCCGCCCATCAGGGTTCAATGATTTAAATGTTAAAATTCGTTGAACCCTGATGGGCAGACTTTGTGTTTATACTATGGAAAGGAAAGAAATTGTTAGGAGACAGTGCAAGCTCATATTGAAAGGATGTAACCATGACATCTAATGTACTGAGTACAGCATTCCAACAAGATGGCTATGTCGTAGTTAAGCAGTTGTTTAGCTCCGAAGAGGTAGAATTTTATCGCGACCACTTTATGCAATTGCGGGCTAGAGGCGGCTATCCAGGGGACCTGGTGATAAGCGACAGCACCAGCAACGACCCCCTCAAGAAATTTCCGCGCATGATCCACATGCACCGTTGGGATCAGGTCAGTCTACAATGGCTGCTGGACAAGCGCATCGCGGATATACTCACAACGCTACTGGGCAATGAGCCATATGCGGTGCAGACAATGCTCTACTTCAAGCCTCCGCTTGCACGTGGACAGGCCCTCCACCAGGACAACTACTACCTTCGCGCCGCGCCAGGAAGTTGTATAGCCGCTTGGCTCGCACTGGACCCATGCGACGAGGCGAATGGGTGTATGCAGATCGTGCCGGGCAGCCAAACCTGGCCCATTCTATGCACCACTGAAGCCGACACCAAAGAGAGCTTTACTGACGTCACCGTACCCATACCAGAGGGACAGGAAGTGCGCCCCATCAGCATGGACGCTGGAGACGTCCTTTTCTTCGGTGGCTCACTTGTACATGGCAGCTATCCAAACAAGACCAGAGACCGCTTCCGTCGTTCGCTCATCGGCCACTACGCGTCGGGCGCGGCCGAGCAGCTAGTAAAGTACTCACAGCCCGCCTTGCGCATGGACGGTACAGAGGTCACCTTTAAAGCAAGCGAGGGTGGCGGCCCCTGCGGAGTGTGGGTAGAAGAGGATGGAAAGCAAGTGATTGAGATGGCAGCAATAAGCGTTCATCCAGGTAGAGATACAAATTAATTCTTTTTACTCACTCCCCATTTTTCCCACTTTTCCGCAATGCAGAAAAGTGGGAAAAATGGGGAGTGAGTAAAATTAGCCGCCGCCAACCATAGTAACAACTTCTAGCTTGCAATTCGGCTGCAAAACTGTAGAAGCATAATCAGAACGGGAAATAATATCTCCATCCATCTGAACCACAACATACTCGGCCTTCACCTCAAGCGAGGTGAGCAGAGTAGCAACCGTACTACCTATAGGAAATGCATAAGCCTGACCGTTGGCGGTAACCGTAATGTCTTTAGTGACAGAAGTTTTATGAGTTTCATCCATCATGTTCCTCTTGCTTTCTCGCGTTTTTTGACAGAGTAAAGCTTTACAGGCCAATCGCGTAGCGCAGAGCTTTGACCGCGCGCGATACATGCTGTGTATTCAGAATGGCAGAGATCACTGCGACGCCGTCCGCACCCGCCGCCATTACCTCGCCCGCATTCTTCGCAGTAATTCCACCGATGGCGAGCAGGTTTACGTCGGGATGAGCCTGCCTGATAGCTTGTAAGAACTGCGTACCAGAGGCAGGCTCACCAGGATGGGAGCGCGAGGCAAAGATAGTGCCCGCCAGCACAAAATCAGCTCCCTGAGTCAGGGTGGTCTGCGCCTCAGCCAATGTATGCACTGACGCACCCAACAGGTACTCTGGACCAACCAGATCACGCGTCGTGGCTACAGGCAGACTGTGCTGGCTCAACTGAAAACCATCCGCCTGAGCTGCCAAGCCCACATCGATCCGATCATTGACAATACAGGCGACACCATAACCCTGGCAGCGAGGACAGAGAGCCTGAGCCAGATCATACAACTGATGAGCCGAAAGCTGGGTGCCACGAACCTGAAGCATAGTTATGCCTGTATCTAGAGCCAGTTCAACTGTACGAACCAGGTCGGGTACCGTGGGATCAGTAACCAGACAGAGTTGAGGCTTACGCAGCTCCCGTTTTGGTTTATTTATCAAAACACAACCTCTCGGAATTGTCGTTATGCCAGGGTATTTTTTGCCAGCACAGGAACACCAGTAGTCGGGCTACTGGCCGATGCGGAGCTCTTGCGCGGAATCCGTCCAGCGAAAAAGGCCGCACGACCAGCCTTGACGGCCATCTTCATAGCTCGCGCCATCTGAGGAGCATTTTGCGCTTGGGCCACTGCCGTGTTGATCAGACAAGCTGAAGCACCCGACTCCATAGCCAGCGCAGCATCTGACGGCGCGCCAATACCAGCATCCACAACCACTGGGACGCACGCCTGCTCAATAATAATCTGAATCTGAGCCAGATTGAGCAAGCCCTGACCCGAACCGATGGGAGAGCCGAGCGGCATTACAGTTGCAGCCCCGGCGTCCTGTAAGTGGTGGGCGAGAACAGGATCGGCATTGATATAAGGCAGCACATCGAAGCCCTCCTTCACCAGGACCCGAGTCGCCTCCAGAGTCGCAATAGGATCGGGCAACAAGTAACGAGGATCAGGAATAACCTCCAGCTTCACCCAACGTGGTAGACCCATCGCCGCCGCCAACCGCGCCGTCTGAATAGCCTCCTCAGCCGTCTTACAGCCAGCAGTATTGGGCAAAATCGTATACCGCTCAGGATCGATATAGTCCAACAAGCTCGGCTGCGACGGCTGCGAAAGGTCCAGGCGGCGTAAAGCTACCGTGATAATCTCAGACCCACTCTCCTCCAGGCTCGCCCGCATCTCCTCAAAGCTCCGATACTTCCCAGTCCCCAACAATAAACGCGAATTGAAAGTACGCCCGCCAATTGTCAGCACATCCGCAACTTCCGCTGTCTGAGTCGTCGAGTAATCTTGCATCATCGTAACATCCTTTCTCTTTCTCTCAGGACGCTCTCTCCTCCACAATTTCTCTTTCAGAACACTCTCCTCCACATTCCTTTCTGTAAAGCAGAGGTGCCGATTGATCGCGCGCAGACCCCGTTCACGGGGAGGGGCTGACAATGTTTCCCTCAAAAACGCTTCCGTTCCTCTTTCAGTCGCCCCACCACGCTCAATGTCCTCCACAACTTGCCTCACTTACCCTACTTATCGAGAGCCTTCTCAAAAAAACTATCAGGGAGAGAGCCACAGAAATACACAAAAAACGACGAGGGGAGGTAATGTAAGAGGAAGAGAACGAGCAAGAAAGGAATGTATAGCAAGATCATAATAGCAGAGACGGGCGGCTATGCATTCCCTTCGCTGGCATTATCCAGAGCAGGTTCAGGGTCCCCCACACACTACGGTGGTGCTCTCAGCCCGGCTGCACCGAGCTCCCCTAGCAAACCAATAAATTGTTAACCATAGTATTGTAACCTATCTGAACCTATCCTTCAAGGTCAGCAGTGAGAAGACAGCTTTCGTACATCCCCTGACCAATAGAGACCAGCACTGTGATACACGCAACAACGCCCGGCCATAGTTTTCACTACAGTCGGGCGTTGTGCACAGCCAGAGGACACCAGGAAGAGAGCACTCACGAAGGAAGTAGTCTGTTCTCCATCATGCAAAATGTGCTAGATGCTTTATTCGATTGTACAGAGAGCGTGGATAGATGTCTATTTATTTTCCACACGTCATATATATTCTGTATGGATTCGGCCTCTCGATTACCGCTGCGCGACCAGTTGTTTGCGGCTCTCTTCGTAGACATCGTCCTCGTCGGGCTGGTTGGCGACCATCAGGATGTAGCCAGTCGAGAGGATGGATGAGATGTCAACGTGGAACGTGCGCATCTTGAGGCGCGTGCGCGAGAGGGCGCAGCGCACGGGACGCATCTCCTGATCCCAGACACCTTCGGCCATCGCATCTTCGAGGTGCTGACGCGCCTTTGCGATACTCTCTTCATCAGTCTTGCCGCCGCCGTAAAAGCTCGCGTAGAGCACTTCGTAGGGGCAGTAGTACGGAAAGAGTTCGAGCAAGGGCATCAGGACGCTCATCTCCGTGTTCGTAAATTGTTCCTGGCGGACGAGGCGCGGAATGCTGTTATCGTCGCAGACCAGGTAGGAGAGCGTGCCAAAGCCGGTGTTCAGAGCCATCGCGTGGCCTTGCGGCAGCGAATCCTGTAGCGAGAAGTGCAGTATTTTCTCGTTTTGCTGACTGGGAGAGTCGGCAACCATCTTAGGTTTACGCAGATAGACTTTTTGCATGGGAATACTCCTTTTTCGTAGATGCGTTGGGGGCTATTAACCGCAAGCGCATAGACATAGCTCCGTGTAGGCCGGCCCTGGGTACCTGTGAAGTGGATAAGTCACCTGGGTCGGTGGACGAAACTGCGCTCTGGGCCGCCTCCGCATCCGCCTGGGCGCGCTGGTCGTCAGGGTTTAGCAATGTGCCGGACACGATATTCGTCGAGAGTTGAGCCCGGCTCTCCGTTACTGTAGGGACGAAGCGTACAGAGATAAGTAAGCGTGTTTTTACAGGACGATTTAATTGTTTGTTATTTTGACTACGATATACATATAAAGTCATAACTGCACCACCTGAGAGACGAGAGATAAGGACGCCGGTAGAAGCGGAGCCGACGCGAGATGCGCCAGCGAGAGGAGATAGCCGAAGCTGAGACCTCCCATGATACCGAGCACGAGCAGGGCAACTAGAATGAACAGGAGCCGATCGTGCCAGATGCTACGCATAGCCCCTCGCGCCGAGAGGGCCGGCGAATCTATTGCTCGTGGCGACGTCTGCACATCAGTCGCCGGAACAGGTATCTCTGCATTTGGTAGTAAAGAGAACGCTTGCGAGATGCGATCTTGCGCCTTCTCTTCTGCTATTTGTCGATGCAGAGCTTGTTGCACATCGACAAGCTGGATATCCACAGGAGTGTCCGTAGTAAGCTGGGCATCCACGAACCGGGTATCGACAGCCTGCACAGAAGATTGCATATGCCCATACACCGATGCATAGGGCGTGCGCGAGACATCGCTGACCGGGTTGGGTACGCGCAGCACTTCAGGACGCGCATATAATGGCTCGGTCACACGCGGAGTCTGCCGCGCTGCCGCCACGCCCGGAGCTTTGAACTGACCAGAGGTTCCTGTAAGGGCGGAACCAGCATTTGACGACTGCGATCGCGCACACATCTCTACAGAAGAGAAGACCTTGAAGCCCTGTGCACGCGCCCACAGACGCAGACGTTCATTCCCCGCGATGACCAGGACAAGTTCGACATTAGCAGATGCAGCAGCCTGCTCCACTTCGCGCAGATCGCCTGGGCGATGAAAGACCGCATCGCCGGGTAGAACAACGATAACGCGCCGGCCCGCCAGTTGTACCAGCGTGGTCAGAATCTGTGCGCGCTCATCGCCGGCCTCTACCGTGATCGCAATGCTATCTTTTATCTCGCTCGTCGCCTCTAGTCTCATCGTTCTCGCCTATGCTCCCTCTAGCTACCCTCTGCGAAGCAGAGGTGCCAATTCATTGTGCGCAAACCCCATTTATGGGGAGGCTACTGATCAGGTTCCCCCCGAAGCACTCCTCATCCCTACTTTTCAATTTCTCGATCCCAACTATTTCTATGCTAATTATGCCTGAAAATGGGGTATAATTTTAAGAGAAATCATTATCATAAGCTTTATCATATTTATCATTTTTGATTCGGAGTGAAGAGTATTGCTCTTTCAAGCTTCAGGGCAACCCGAAAAGAGCGCTTCGGGGAAACCTGATCAGTACTACTTTGTCAATGTTCATGAAGATCCTCTGCGAAGCAGAGGCGCCAATTCATTGCGCGCAGGCCCCATTTATGGGGGGAAGTACTGACCAGGAACTTTGAACACGCTCAGGTCCACCAATGCAGGTTCCTCCGTGATCGGGAACGTGTGAAAGGCGAAGGAATCAGTATGAAGGAGCCTGAGTGGCGATTCTCCGGCTGAAGCCGGTCTGCGCACAATGAATTGGCGCCTCTGCTTGGCAGACAACGTGTTGGTGCTTCGCAGAGTAACGTGATGATGCTGTAACATGATGATGCTTCGTAAAGCAACGTAGTGGTGCTTCACAAAGCGTCTTAACGAAGCTTGAAAGACTAATACAGACTAATTCGTTTCCGTGTTCACAGTTGTTGGATTCACACTAAGGGAATGGTGAGAAGATGCAAAGCTCAGAGACGCCCCCTCAACCACGCGTACGTTTGACCGAGGCTCGCCTGAATCGCGGTCTCTCGCAGCAGAACGTTGCCGAAACTATTCAGACAACCCATGTGAATGTGAGCCGCTGGGAACGCGGAATTACGAAGCCAAGCCCCTACTTCCGCCGCAAGCTGAGCAAGCTCTTTGGCAAGTCGGAGGAAGAGCTGGACCTGATTCCGCCTGCCCCCGCTTCCGATGCGGCGGAACAGAATGGGACAGCAGCAGCACAGAAGGCAGAGGAAAAGACTGTAGCGGTCGTCGAGTCCTTGCCCATAAACACAGATCTGCCACCGATCTATGATCCGGCCATCCCGCTCAAACCCGCAAAGCTGCTGATTGGACGCGAACAAGAGTTGGACAAGATCAAAAAGCAGCTACAAGCCGAAGGCAACGTCGCCCTCACCGCCCTCAACGGCCTCCCAGGTGTGGGCAAGACCGCCCTCTCCGTCGCCCTCGCCCACGACCAGGAGCTGCGCCAGCACTTCAAAGACGGCATCCTCTGGGCCGGTCTGGGACCCGAACCCAACATGCCCGGCCTCCTCAGCCGCTGGGGCACCCTGCTCGGCATCTCCGCCAACCAGATGGCCAGCCTGAGCAACAACGAAGCCTGGGCTAAGGCTATAAGAAACGCCATCGGCATGAGAAGTATGCTGCTGGTGCTCGATGACGCCTGGAAACTGGAGGAGGCGTTGATGGTGCGCGTCGGCGGACCTAATTGCGCACACCTGGTCACCACCCGCTTCCCCACTATCGCCGCGCACATGACCACCGGCGATCCAACCATTATTCGCGAACTGGGCGAGCAAGACAGCATCGACCTGCTGAGCCGACTCGCTCCACAGGCCGTAGCCCGCGAAGCCCAGAAGGTTCACGACCTCGTCCAGGCCGTCGGCGGCCTCCCCCTCGCCCTGACCCTTCTGGGCAACTATCTGCGCAAACAAACTGCCAGCGGACCCACGCGCCGCATCAGCACCACCCTCGAACACCTCAGCAATGCCGAGAATCGCCTGCAAATCGCAGAGCCCCATATCCCCGCCGAGAGCCACCCCAGCCTCAGCATCGAAACTCCCCTCTCCCTCCAATCTGTCATCGCCGTCACCGACCTGCAGCTCGAACCTCCTGCCCGCGCCACCCTCTACGCCCTCGCCGTCTTCCCCCCCAAACCCAACACCTTCTCAGAAGAGGCCGCCCTGGTAGTCGCCGCCTGCACCATCGAAGAATTGGATGCCCTGAGCGATTCGGGGTTGCTGGAGATCAACGGCGGGGAAAGATATCAGCTACACCAGATCATTGCGGACTATGCTCGGATCAATTTAAAAGATAGGGAATTGGAAGATGCGCAAGGGCGGCTGGTTGAGTACGTAGTGGATTATGTCGAAGAGCACAAGAAGGACTATGAGCAACTTGAGTTAGAAAGTAGTACTATCCTAGCTACCCTTGAAATAGCCTATGAATTAAAGAAACAAGCCGAACTAGTACAAATAGTAAATGCATTTGCTCCCTTTCTCATTCTACGTGGTTTCTATGCACAAGCTGAACATCATCTAAACCAAGCCTACGAAGTAGCTAATTTTCAGAAAGATATTTATGGAGTTACAGGGATACTCCTTTATTTAGGTGAAATAGCGCAGAAACAGGGCCTTAACACACAAGCTGAGACTAAGTATCAAGAAGGATTAGTCTTAGCTCATCAAATTGAGGATAAAGAGCGTATTTGTGCTCTACTTACATATCTAGGAGCAGTATATTGGAAATTGGGCAGATATACTCAAGCAGAGGCATATTTACGAGAGGGTTTAGCTTTAGCAAACCAACTTGGAGAGCTTGAACATACTTGTGCTCTTCTAAAAGTTCTTGGTTCAATTTTTGCAAGTAGAGGAGATTATGCACAATCCGAAACATATTGGCAAGAAGGTTTAACCATTGCCCAAAAAATTGGAGACAGAGAACAAAGCTGTATATTACTAATGAACTTAGGAGCAATTTCGGGAACGCAAGGGAAATATGCTCAAGCAGAAGAATATTTTCAAAAAGGTCTTGTACTAGCTCGCCAAATTGGGGATAAAGAACGTATTTGTGCTCTACTTGGCAATTTAGGAGAAGCTTCTGGCTATTTAGGGCATTATGATCAAGCAGAAAAGTATTTTCAAGAAGGTCTTGTACTAGCTCGTCAAATTGGATATCCGGAATGGATTAGCGCTTTACTTACAGAACAAGGACTACTGGCGCGAAAACAGAAAAAGTATCTGCAGGCTGAGATCTATTTACAAGAGAGCCTGGACTTGGCACGTACTATTGGCAGAGCCAAAATGATCTCAGAAGCGCTTTACCAGTATGGTGACCTTTATCTTGACCTTCAAAAAATAGTGGAAGCAGAAAAGTATTTTCATGAAATGTTTAACGTTGCTCCTGAAGGAAGTTCAGATTTGGTAGCTTTAGCTCAATACGGGTTAGCTCGTATTGCTGAAAGTAGGGGTAATAAGGAAGAAGGACGCCAAATTGGTTTGAACAGTGTAACAGCTCTAGAGTCTATGAAACATCACCTAGCGGCAGAAGCAAGAAATTGGTTGAATAATATTAGTATATGAAAGTATTAATACATAGTAAAAACTACATTGAGTAATAGAGGCTAGATACTATGAACTCATTTTTCGCAACTTTTCGAGCTTTCTATTACTCAATGTAGTTTTTACCAGTGGGCAAGAATTAGCATTACATCTTTCTGGTTTTTGCTATTCCTGCTATTAATATTTTACACGCTCCACTGAAAATTTGGCTTTATACCATGAGATGGTGCGCTGATTGTGTGCGATGGCTTAGATTGATGTGAAGCACCAGCAGCGTGCGTTTGGACGGTTGAAAGGACGAGTGCACCGGCCATGATCAGGAAAGCGATAACGGGTATGATGAAGAGGATGATACGTTTGCGCATGATGGGTTCCTTTCCATTCGAGATCGCTGAGGGTGTAGGGCCGCTTCCGCACGGTTGCTCAGACCGTCTGCCTGCACTCTCGGCAAATATCCATTAATTTGAGTGGTGCGCTTCCGTTGACCTGGAACTGGCGACGACGAGAAATTGGTATGCTCGTTGTTCGTCAGCAGGTTGTCTATGCATATCGACGTATGTCTGATATGGGAAGAGCACCGGATTGGGTGGCTGTTGGCGGGCGTTTGCTCTAGAGGGACATTTGCTTGTCTGAAATGGCCCTATGAACGTCTGACAGCCTGGGTTCGCTTGAGTCTCGTTCGAGTTCGTTTATTCAGATCAGGTGATTAGCCTGGTTCGCTCTGGTTTTGTTTAACGCGGGGAGTTAGCCCGCTTCGGCTGAATTCGTCACGTTTGGATTGTTGGAAGAGTTCGCTTGCTGGTGGCGCGCCGACCCCTAAAAGTCGCGATCTCGCAGAGGACGAGCGCCTCCAGGCAGCGAACTGGCTGCTTCAGTCAGTTGCGATTGAGATGCGCCTGGATGTTGGCGCTCAGAACCTGGCTGACTGTGAATCTCATATCTTCGATTGTCTATGTGCTTTTGGCCCGCGTAGCGACAATCCCTTGCGGTTGTCGTTGTCAGCATTCCATCAAGTGCCCACCGTATTGGCTCTTCACCACGACAACCGCAAGGGATTGTCGCTACGCGGGCTTAATAGAATGTCTTTTCGCTTTCGTTGACTTCTTTGTCTTCTACCAGATATGAGACTTGTCTTCTACCGGCCGGTCCGCTTTGGACATTTGTCTTATACCTGTTTTTGTGCGTTCACAAGAAACCATAGTATAAGATTTTTTTTGAATCATCATTTTTGCTATCAATTAGTACTAAAAAAGTACCATCCGCGTAGGATAGGTACTCATAAGAGCTCTGAAGGCAGATGGGGAGCGGGCTGAGAAGATAGGGTAAGAAGATGATAGTACCGGGAAGTTGAGGAATATTTATTAAAATTCCATAAAGATCGCATTTGCGGACAAAAATAGTTGCTGATTCATTCTCACTAGAGCCCGCCGCTTTAGCGAGCGAACTCGCGCTTCAGCACGGCGTCTGCCCCTATTTTGTCGCTTTGCTATTCATATGAGGAGTAGCCGTGCTGAAGCGCGAGTTCGCTCGCTAAAGCGGCGGGCTCTCAGATTGGAGAGTATGTTCAAGTAAGCAGATAACTCTTTTCCACTACATAACATTGCCGACTACATAGTGGAAAGGGTCAGTTATGCTTCGTTATGGAGTTTAATAGTGGAGGTTTCAGGCAGGTCCACGAAGGTGCTGTCGTAACGGTCTGCGAGCTCGTTGAGTGCCTCTTTAGAGGGTTCACCAGCAGTTGCGTTGACAAGGTCACTCATGGCGGTGAAGAAAGCATCCATCGGTGGTGAACTGATTATAAGGTACCGGACAGGCCGATCGGACCTGTTGCTGGGCCGGTGAATGCTACCACGAGGCACAACCCAGCATTCTCCAGGAGAGAGGGTGATGATCTGGTCATCGATGGTCAGGGTGAGCTGCCCTTCCATGATGTAGAACGCCTCCTCGTGAAATGCATGAATGTGCGCTGGCGGTCCAGCGGCACCCGCCGCATGAGAGTACTCAAAGAGGGAGTAAGCTCCCCGGCTGGCCTGGCTGTCCACCTTCACGATCATCGGCTGTCCGGTGGGTCCGGTAATGAGTCGACCTGCGCGAGCAGATGTCTCGGTGGTCACCTCGTTGTTCTCATTGTCTGAAAAATCGGACGATTGACTGGATGGCATATAACACTCCTGTTTCGCGTTTGGGTATTGTCTACTCACATTCAAGGCTCCCCTCATATCTCGCATTCGAGCTTCGAGGAACACGTGTACTCAATGTAAGTAATGGTTTCCGACTCGATCTTGTTGCGCTGGCATCAGAATCGTCGATCTCTTCCACTATGTCTCTATGCCGTTACGCGCACCGCCTCAATCAGGTAGTACGGTGGAAGGACCGGCAGTAAGCGCGTCTGGGCCAGGCCAGCAGCACTCTGCATCAGTGCGTTCTTTGCCGCCCATAGCCACCAGCATGTTGACATCGGACTCTAGCACAGGCACCTCCAGTGCTCTGTCAGTAAGGATCATATACTCCACTAGCAGCACTTTGCCCTGGGGCTGCATGGCTTGTTGACAGCGCGTGAGCAAGGTAACGGCGTGCTCGTCGTCCCAATCATGGATCACCCGCGACAGTAGGTAGGTCTCGTAGTCAGCGGGCACTGCTTTGAAGGCATCTCCTCCAATGACCTGGCAACGCTCAGTGACTTCCGCGCGCTCCAACAGTGGGGAGGCTTCTGCAACGACATGTGGCAGGTCGAATAGCACACCATGTAGAGTCTGGTAGGTCTGTAGAATGGAGGCCAGGAGTTGTCCGCGCCCTCCCCCAACATCGACCAGGCTGCTAGTGGTGGAGAAATCATAGGCAGCGACGATTGCTGGGGCTAGATTGGCAATCGATTCGGCCATAAAGGCATCAAAGACTGCCGCTGCCTCCGGATTCTGCGCACGGTACTGCCAGGGGCTGAGTCCAAAGACGTGCTCCCAGGACGGCTGACCCGTTTGCACACTGTACAGCAATGCTCCCCATACCTGCCAGAAATCCGTGTAACCGAAACGGAGTACCATATTGTGCATGGAGCCAGCAACGCCGGTCTGTAGAAGAGCACCCATTGGGGTCACGGCAAAGCGGTGCGCCTCCCCCTCGGTAAACAGCCCCAGAGCAGTGAGAAGGCGCAGGACGCGGTAGAGAGAAGGAGCGTGGGCGTGGGTCTCCTGTGCAAGTTCCTCGTGACTTCGTGGGCCCTCCTTGAGCAGATCCGGGATTCCTAGCCTGGTCACAACATAAATCGCCTGGGTCATCTTGAAGCCCTGGACAAGTCGCCAGAGCTCGTCTTGTAGTTGCAAATCGTTCATATCTATGATGTTTCTCCTTTCTATCAAGCAGTATAGAAAGAACTCCTCAACCCTGCATATCTTGAACGTTTCTATGAAATCATAGAAACGTTTCTACGGTCTTTTCGCAGTGCTCCATGAGTTCCCCTCATAACAACGCCGCCTCAATCTACTTTTGGCGGTTGGTTAGGTCCATAACATCCCGCATCTCTATATAACTGACAATGCAAATCACCATATACTGGATTTAGTAGCCGGGGTGACACACAGTGCAACACCTATTGCAGGTGGAGGAGGAGTAAGTCCTCTTGATGAAACAGGAGTGGTTGACATGCAATTAACACGGCAGTATACATCGCCGACAGTATTGCCCGCAGTCAGAAGTTCCGTTGTTGATCCAGGAGGAATGAGGTTGGATCTGATGACGACAAATGAAAATACGTATGCAAGCGTGGCTGTAGGGGTGTCACAGAAAAACGTCTGTTCTTCTCAATAATGGTTGTCGTTCTCCACCTACCCCACAAGCTCACGTAGCGACAAACCCCTACAGCCAAAGCTGCCTAGAAGCTACATGGATATCGTCATGCCACCTTCTATGTTTATAGCAGCCCGCTGTTTACACACCACTCGGCATTTAGTACCGAACCACCCGCCGCCCCACGAATAGTATTATGTCCCAGAGCTACAAATTTATAGCTCAAGATAGGACAGGGACGCAACCTTCCAAGCGAGACAGTCATTCCATTTCCCGCATCGCGATCGCGCAGCGTTTGCGGGCGATCGATCTCGCTGCGATATAACAGGGCATGGGCGGGGGCGCTGGGAAGTTTTGCTTGCTGAGGCTCCGGGACATAGTCGTGCCAGGCGGCGATAATCTCTTCTGGCGCAGTGTCGTGTTCAAGTTCCACGCTCACACATTCCAGGTGTCCTTCACGGGTGGCAACGCGGTTGCACTGCGCGCTCACCAACATGGGTGCATCGACGAAACCGTGACCTTCCTCCCACGAGCCCAGCATCTTGCGCGTCTCGTGCTCAAGCTTCTCCTCCTCACCACCAATATATGGAATCGCATTATCAAGAATATCGAAGGAGGGGAGGCCAGGATAGCCTGCGCCCGAAATGGCCTGGAGGGTTGTGATCATTGCCTTGCTGACACCAAATGCCTTCTGTAAGGGCTTGAGAGCCATGACAAGGGGTGTGGCAGAGCAGTTCGCATTCGTGACAATAAAGCCCGGCCAGCCGCGCTGCTTTCGTTGTTGGGCAATGGCTGCAATATGATCAGCGTTCACTTCGGGAATCAGCAAGGGCACATCAGCGGCCATGCGATGATTCTTGGCGTTGCTGAAGACCGCAACGCCCGCGTGAGCAAAGGCCAGTTCGATCGGGCCTGCCACCTCGCCGGGAAGGGCCGAGAATACGATCTTGACGCCCGCTAGAGCACTTGGATCGCACGCCACAACTGGTAACGCTGCGACGGCCGCAGGCATCTCGCTATTGGGCAGACGCCAGGCGGTTACCTCCGCGTAGGGCCGGCCATTGTGCTTGTCGGAGGCGGCGAGGGCGACGAGCTCGAACCAGGGATGATCCTGCAAAAGTTCGATGAAGCGCTGGCCCACCATGCCCGTCGCGCCCAGCACGGCGACTGGCAGCTTCGATTGTCTGGATGTACTCATTAACAGTTATTCCTTTCAATAGACTCTATTGCTCTGTCAAACTACACAGCGTCCTGCTTTTGCGCCTTGCCCTTTAGTGCAAGAGAGCATACTCTCTGTCAAAGTCCATAGCGTCCTGCTTTTGCGCCTTGCCCTTTAGTGCAAGAGGGCGTACGGACTTGATTGGCTAGCCCTCGCTGACACGCTCGTTCCTTGCTCTATCGCGTCCGTATACCTCGCCTGCCTCCCAGGTTCGCCCCGAAATCCACCCAACGTCTCGCTCTTTCGACACAAATGAAGATTGACAAAGCAGTGTACTTTGCCTGCCTCCTCTGCCTGTCCCGCAAACTGACAAGTTCCTTTCATGTCAAAAATGGGGACACTGAGCGCTTCGGGGCAAGCTGATCAATATCCTCCCCGTGAACGGGGTCTGTGCGCGATAAAATCGGCACCTCTGCTTCGCAGAAGACGGGATGCTTAACAGAACACTATCATCAGCGCGCCTCCTGACGCACTTCGCGCCGCTTCTCCCTTAGAATTGTGGGATGGCGAACCAGCGGAATGACGGGGGCGATTAGATCGCGATGCAGGCAGCGCAGTGCTCGCTCGCTATTTTTATCCTCGACGATCAAGACAATGCCCTGCTCCGATGTTCCTTGCGTGATCACGGGAATACGCTCGCTCGCCAGAGCTGTGCTGGCGCGGGCGGGACTCATAGGATCAGCGGTAAAACCAGAGCCGATACAAGCGCAGGCAGCCAGACCTTTTCGTGAACGCACCTGCCACTGTGTCTCGTCCATATCATGGTGCAGCAAAGCGACCACTGAATCGGTGGCCTGCTCATCAACCACGAAAGAGAGGTGATGGCCCGAGGAGGAACAGATGGCTACGGGAGCGGCACCAGCACGGGCGGCCAGCGCAAAGACCTGACCAGCGTTTTCGGGTGCGCCGAACAGATCAGTGCTCTCCACTGTGATCAGGGCTAACTTGCGACGAATAGAGATTGCGCTCGCTCCACTTTGGTGCGAGCCGACAGACCCGATAAGAGTTCCTCGGACATGTGGGCGGAAAGAGTTGCGCACACGAACAGGTATGTTACGGGGAGCAATAGGAATGAGTGTACGTGGGTGCAGAACCTTCGCGCCGAACCAGGAGAGACGCGCGGCCTCTGCATAGGAAAGGCGGGGCAGGAGACGCGTATTGGCAACCAGGCGCGGATCTGCTGTCAGCACTCCATCCACATCAGTATAGATAGCCACCTCCGCGCAGTCCAGGGCAGCGCCAATGACCGTCGCCGAGTAGTCTGAGCCGTTGCGTCCAAGAGTGGTAACAAAGCCGGTAATTGTGCGGCCGAGAAAGCCAGCGGCAATAGGCACAATCTTTTGTTGAACCAGGGGCTCAATGAGCGCGTGGGCGTTGGCACGCGTCTCTTCCATGAGAGGATCGGCACCGACTACCACCCCGAAGGGCTGAGCGGGATCATGGGTCGGATGTCTTGTGATAATTACCTCTGAGGTGACCGGCTCAGCTTTGACTCCCAGATTGTTTGTCGCGGCCGCGACGAGCAGGATAGAGAGGCGCTCACCCCACGAGGCCACCGCTGCCGTGCGCAAATGGACAGCATCGCCATCCAGCGCCGCTTTTTCCAGAGCATGCGTGTCCTGCTGCAAGCTCTCCAGAGCCGTTTCAACCTGTTGAAGCAGCCGCGAACGCTCTTCACCTTCGGATGTGACCTTCTCAGCGGCCTCCAGATGTTTCTCGCGCAGCCCGGCGAGTTCTTGGTCGCAAGTCTCGCGATCTCCCGCGCAAGCGGCCCGCGCGATACGCAGCAGTTGGTCGGTCACACCAGACATGGCCGAAACCACAATCACTGGAAAATGTGCCTCTGAGTCATTCAATACACTAGCAATAATCGAGGCGACACGACGAATACGCTCAGCGTTCCCAACCGACGTTCCACCAAATTTCAGTACAGTAACAGTCTGTTCCATTGCACCACCACATTCGAGTTTATAGAGAGAGGCTCATCCCCCCTTTTCTATCATCAGTATAGCAAAGGGGAAGGATGAGCAAAAATTGTCGCACTATTTAGTCAGCGTTTACAGGCTCACCAACATCGGCAACCGCAGCCTTTAATGCCTGGTCAAGATCCTCGATCAGGTCATCGACCGTTTCCAGGCCGACCGAGAGGCGAATGAAATCGGGAGTTACACCAGTCTCAAACTGCTCTGCCTCTGTAAGCTGAGAATGAGTTGTGCTCGCTGGATGAATGATCAACGATTTAGCATCGCCGATGTTCGCCACATGCGAGAAGAGCTCAATATGGCGAATCAACTGCTTACCAGCCTCAAGACCACCCTTGATGCCAAAGCCGACGATTGAGCTATAGCCACCATGTGTAAAGTACTTCATGGCAAGCTCATACTGCGGATGACTTTTCAAGCCCGGATAGATCACCCAGCTCACAGCGGGATGGCCCTCTAAAAACTCGGCGATGCGCAGCGCGTTCTGACTGTGACGCTCCATACGCAGAGGCAACGTCTCCAACCCTTGTAGGAAGAGCCAGGAGTTAAAAGGTGTGATGGCCGGACCCAGGTCGCGCAACAACTGGACGCGAGCTTTGATAATATACGCCAGAGGGCCAACAGCCTCAACGTAGCGCACACCATGATAGGATGGATCGGGCTCCACCAGGTCTGGGAAGCGTCCACTCGCCGCCCAATCGAACTTGCCGCCATCCACGATCACACCACCAAGAGAGGTGCCATGACCACCGATGAACTTTGTGGCCGAGTGCACCACGATATCCGCACCATGCTTCAACGGCTGAACCAGATATGGGCTAGGAACGGTATTGTCGATGATGAGAGGCAGGCCATGCTCATGAGCGACGGCAGCAACGGCGCTGATATCTATCATGTCCGAACGGGGGTTGCCCACACTCTCGGCGTAGATTGCCTTTGTCTTTTCGTTGATGACGGAACGGAAGTTTTCTGGATTGCGACCATCTACAAAGCGGACTGTAATGCCCATCTTCGGGAATGTATAGTGGAAGAGATTATAGGTGCCGCCATAGAGGCTGGCAGACGATACAATCTCATCACCGACACTGGCAATATTCAAAATGGCCAGCGTCTCGGCCGCCTGACCGGAGGCGGTGGCAAGAGCACCAACGCCGCCTTCCAGGGCAGCTACGCGGCGCTCAAAAGCATCCTGCGTCGGATTCATAATACGAGTATAGATATTCCCGAACTGCTTCAGCGCGAAAAGATTGGCCGCGTGCTCAGGACTATCGAAAACGTAGGCGGTCGTTTGATAGATAGGAACCGCGCGAGCGCCAGTCGCGCTATCCGCAGTCTCCTGGCCTGCATGCAGAGCTAATGTCTCAAAACCATAGCTACGATTATTATTTAATGCCATGAAACCATTCTCCTTCTCTGGATTGTGAAGCACTTTACTACAAGTTTAAAGAGAACGCAGAGCAGCGGCTATCTGAGACCATTCTTTAAGAAAGGCATCGTGACCGTGCGGTGAGTCCAATTCCACATACTGTGCATCGCCACCGAGAGCGCGCACTTTATCAGCAAGCCAGCGCACATGTGCAGCCGGAAAGAGAAAGTCAGAACGAATGCCGACGAAGAGGGCCTTGCTACGAATGCGGCGCAGGGCAACTTCTAGAGAAGGATAACCCTCGCTCACATCATAGAGATCCATCGCGCGGCTTAGATAGAGATAACTATTTGCATCGAAACGTTTTGTCAGCGCTTCACCCTGATGATAGAGATAATTCTCAACATCGAAGCGGCCACCAAAGTCGGGCGAGAATGTCGGAGAGGGAACAGGAGGGTATTGGGCGGGATTACGCGAGAAGCGCATCTCCATCGCCTCCTCGCTCTGATAGGTAATCATAGCCAGCATCCGCGCGATCGACAGGCCGGTAGCTGGTCCCTGACCCGCAACGTAATCACCGCAGAGCCACGCCGGGTCCGCCATAATCGCCTGCCGCCCCACCTCGTTAAACGCAATGGCCTGTGCAGTCACCGCCGCCGTAGCCGCCACTACTGCCACCTTGCGCACCATTTCAGGAAAGCTCACCGCCCACTCCAGCGCTTGCTGCCCACCAATAGATCCACCGGCCACCATAGCCAGTTCGCGCACACCCAGATGGACAAGCAGCTCGCGCTGCGCACGCACCATATCGCGAATCGTCACGACGGGAAAGCGTATTCCATAGGGACGGCCAAGACGAGGATCAAGCGAGGCTGGACCCGTACTTCCCAGACAACTCCCAAGCACATTAGAGCAGATCACAAAGTAGCGCGACGTATCGAAGTAGCGACCGGGGCCGATCAACGGATTCCACCAGGCGGCCTTTGCATTATCAGGGTCTGCGGTATCGTGAGCATGTGAGCTACCAGTGAGAGCATGAGTAATCAAGATAGCATTATCACCGGCCGCGTTTAGCTGGCCCCACGTCTCGTACGCCAGGGTTACCGGACCAAGCTGCCCACCGCGCTGAAGAGATAGAGAATCAAACTTATACGTAGAAACAGTATCTTGCGTACCGGCCTGCACTTGCCGCACCTGTACTCTATTCACACATTCTAACTGTGCCACCATCGTCGCGTACTCCTTCCTTCCAGGAAAAAGGGAACAAAAAAACCCCCACCCTACAGGGGCGAGGGGTAAACGTTCTTCGCGGTACCACCCTGGTTTGTTGACACCTCACGGTCTCAACCTTAACGAGTGTCAACGCTGTTCTCACTCATACAGACAGAGCCTCAAAAGATTCTATCTAGAGTGTTCCAGCAATGACACTACGGCTGTAACGAAGCCCACGGCACAATCTACTCACGCTGCAAGCGATCTTTCTTCTTCCGCTTGCGGTTTTCAATCTGCAACTCAGAGGCCATATTCAATGTTGGAACGGCGCTGACATCGCATCAACGTCAACTCTCTGGAGCCGCCCAGGTCATCTACTCTTCCTCATCAAAGTAATTCTTATGAAAAAAATTATTAAGGTGCAAGAGGGGCACAGAAAACAGGTAACAAAAAAGCCCCTAATGTGTAAGGGGCTGCGCCATCGCTATTCCCCTCATCTTGCAAAATACGCGTTTCAACACGTATCTCACCGGAATTGGCACCCTGTTTGCTACATCGCAAACGGGTTGCCGGGCTTCACAGGGCCGTTTCCCTCCACCTCTCTGGATGAGAGCAGTTATTACTGCAATATTTAGTTCTTCAATGTGCTATTTTTTCTGGTGCGTCTATTTGTCGATCTTTTGCTTTAGTAGGAAGTATACCCAACGAATAGAGGAGAGTCAAGGGCAGAGAGATCACATTCCAGTGTACAAAGTACACATAAACAATGTTTGATCTCATCGTTTCCACCTTCTTGCCCTCTGTGAATTCGCCGCTTCGCTGCTCTTTACAAGTCTTTATTCATTTCTTACACTTTCTATATTTTACAAACTTCTGTGCTTCGTACAGAAGTTTGTAAAATATAGAAAGTGTAAGAAATGAATAAAGACTTAAGGTACGTCTGTTTTTGAGTATTCTTTGCTTTTTTACATAATCTGTGCAGAGACCAGATTATGTAGAAAAAGCAAAGAATACTCAAAAAACGAATCAAGTATTAAACTACGTTTTCGATCGGGAACGGCTCGCAAGGCGCAGCCAGGGCTGCTCAATCAAACGGTACGAGGCAAACGCGACGGGCACGATGACAAGCGCGGCCCAGAGCCAGAGTACACCATAGATGGGCAGTTTGTGCATGAGACCTGACAATGGAAGAATCTTGTTATGAAAGAAGTCCAGCAGCGGCAGGTGCCACATATATAGTCCATAAGAGATAAAGCCGATCCAGCACAGAGGCATCCATTCAAATGGACGTTTTAGCCAGGAATAGCCGAAGAGCAGGGCGGCCATACAGAAGCCATAGCCCAGCGCGATAACCATCTCGTTCAGCCAATCGAAATAAGGATTAAGGGGGAGAAGCCAGGCAAAGACCGGCGTGTGAGCTTCTATGATATAGAAGTGCCAGATGGCGGCGAAGAGCAAGAGCAGCAAGCCAACGATCCCTAGTAGTGGACTGAAACGGCGGGCCTGTGCTTTTAGAGCCGCACCATGTATTGGATTTTGTGCATAGGTATAGCACAGGCAGATCGTCATCCCGACGGCAAAGTTCTCAAGGTACTTCCCCTGCATGCCATACAAGAAAATCATGGGGATGCTGAGCAGCGGCGAAGCGTGCCCAGGGACGAAATGCTCGCCGATGGCACGTATTAACAAGCCCCAGATTATCAATGCACCACAACAGATAAACATAAAGGACAAGCGGCGAGCAGGTGAAGCCGAGACCAGACGGCGGGCTACTCCGAGAAAGCCAAGCGCAATGAGCGGCAGGAGTATATAAAATTGCCACTCTATCGCCAGCGTCCAGAACGGTCCATTTAACTGTCTAAATGTTGCATGCGTTGAATCCATAAAGAAGATCAGGAAGATGCCGAGCTGGGCCAAGTGATCCGGGCGGAGATACTGCCGTTGGAAAAAGAGCACGATCAGGAGCAGGGCGGCGTAATAGCCGGGAATGATGCGCAGAGCGCGCTTGAGATAGAACTGGCGGGCGGAGGGCCATTTGTCTTGAAATAAGAGCGACTTCGCGTAGGGCAGAAAGAGCAGGAAACCTGAGAGCACAAAGAAGAGCGTCACACCAGAGCCACCAAAGGTAGCTACCGCGCTTATCACTGGATAGCGAAAGACATCCCAGAAATGATTATTGTCGAGCAGTACACCAATATGGAAGGCAATGACAGAAAGAGTCGCGATGGCCCGCAGGCCATCGAGAACTCGAATAGTATTAGAAGGGCGGATAGCCGCTGGACGATCTAATTTCTCTACACTATTATCTGCAAGAGCAGGGCGCAACGCTGTATTTACCTTCGTATTATGCAAGAGAAGAGCCCTCTAGTAGCCCGCCTGACCAAACATTACACGTCCACGATTGACAGGATGCTGGCCAAACATGAGGTAGAGAAATGGACCCAGGAAAGGCAGCGCCCAGATGACCACCAGCCAGAGCGCCTTACCTGTCGCCGTATGGTCGTCTTCCAGAATCATAATCGTCTCGATAATATGGCCGACACCAGGCAAAAAGACAATGATCAGAAACACTAGAGAATTGACGATACAACCTCGATTGTACATTTTGTATACTCCTGTAGTGACACTATTTTTCGTTAAACGTCCTTAATTACTTTATTCTTCTTTTGTATTTATAATTGGAAGTGTTACTATATTTCTATGTGTTGTACGTCCAGGCAGACAAAATGTTGCAGACGAACTTATCAACACCTCGGTATCGGAAAGCCCTTCTTTTCAAGGAACTGCTCAATCCACGCCATTGGTTCGGGATTTTTTGAGTCCGTATCGCTATCCACATAGAAGAAACGGATATACAGGAGAAAAGCCGCTCCCATTCTTTCGACGAGATGATTGAGACGGTCTTCGGCGTGCTGCCACTTCCCCTTGTAGCGTCCCAGTTGCCAAGAGTGATAGGCCTCATCGTGTAGCTCTATAATATCAAGCAGAACAGGATCAGAGATGTAGCGCGAGGCAAAGATGCGCGCCAGATAGCCGTGATGATTGGTTCCAATCTTTGGGCGACGCTCGTCCACCTCATATTTGAAGGTATCATGAACCAGGGCTATTAGGCGTAGAGCGCGACGGTCTTCAGGGCTCGGACATTGACGATCGATATTTGCCAGTAAGTCCGCAATATGATACATGATAGGACCCTCTAGATGACCCGTACGCGGCTTGCCCCACACAACGCCTTTTTGCCACTCCGGATCAGCCGCAATCCTCCGCTCTAAATCCGTTTCTAAAGTAAAAGGTAATTCCATGTTTTTTTAACCTGATCGTTACAAGAATTTCCGCGCCGTCCGCATCACGAAAGGATGATAGGCATGCTCATAGCAGCCGGGGAACTGCACTACACGTCCACCCCAGCCGCGCTTGAAACGGTAGACGCCCGCCATCGCCTCATCCTCCTCATCCGTCTCTGGAATGCCCCAGAAGTCGTACAGAAGCGCGCCACGCTGTTTTGCCCAGCGAATCGCCTCCCATTGCAGCACATAGTTAGGCATAAGCTGCCGCCGCTCATTGCTGGATGCACCATAGAGATACAGCCCCTGCCGGGCAAAAAGGCCCACGAAAATTCCCGCAAGCAGTTGTCCTTCATATTCGGCGAGGAAGAGACGGACACAATCATCCGGCGCGAAGATCTGCCACACACGCTGATAGTAGTCGAGCGTGTGAATACCAAACTGATCCCGCTCTCCCGTCGTCTCTAACAGAGCATACCACGCACGCACATCCTCAAGAGAAGATGCCACGCGGACCGTCACGCCTTTGCGCGCACCCAAGCGTATATTATAGCGCCACTTCTCCTTCATCTGAGCAAGCAGCGTCGCTTCATCCGCCGCCATATCCAGCATAATCGTGCGCAGAGGCTGAATCGCAGGCACGGCATGAACGTCAACCGGTGCTAATCGCTTGAGCACCAGTTCGCCCAGCGGAGTCTCCAGCTCTTGCGCAGGCTCGACGTGCAGAGCCAGCGCACCCTGGGCATGTAGGTAGGCATTAAGCTGCGTGAAAAATGCCTCACAGAGCTCGCCCTGCTCCCAATCGAGAACAGGACCTTTAGGAATATATGCCAGATGCCCCAGGCGCAGAGGCACGTGAGGAGCTGTCTTACGCAGAACCTGAGCTCCCGCCACCATACATGATCCATCCCATAGGGCCAGACGAATTGGATACCAGCCAGACGAAGCCTTTAACTCGCCCCAGCCCCAACTCTGCAAGAGATGTCCCTGAGCATGCTCAGAAACAAACGCATCCCATTCGCTTCTCTGTACAAACGAGACCGGGCGAAGCGTATACCGATGAGAATAAGTATTAACCACTACTTTCAATAACTCTTTCACTATATATTCTCTCATATCATACTCTATACACAAGGCATCGTGCATACCCGCGTAGCGACAATCCCTTGCGGTTGTCGTTCCTCCTCCCACCTCAAAATAGCACCTTTCTCTATAGGCCAACAACTCCAAACCGCTTGATCGCGGTTGACACGCAAGGGATTGTCGCTACGCGGGTACAGTAAAAAGAGAAAGCATATCTCCACATGCTATAATATGCTCGTTACTCGTAGTAACTATTCCAAAAGCTAGCAATTGACTGGCAGGAGGCATTTGTGAACATTGTTATCCTTGGTTGTGGTCGTGTTGGAGCCACACTTGCTACACAATTAGAGCAAGCAGGACATAAAATAGCGGTAATTGATAGCAGGAGTGATGCATTTCAGCGATTAGGCCCAAAGTTCAAGGGAGAAAAGATCATCGGCAATGGCGTGGATGAAGAGGTGCTCAGGCGTGCCGGCCTGGAAAAGGCTGACGCATTTGCAGCAGTCACCAACGGCGATAATCGCAACATTATGGCGAGTCAGATAGCAAGAGAAATCTTCCACATCAAAAAAGTCGTATGTCGCATTTACGACCCGCTGCGTGAGAGTACTTTTAAAGAGCTAGGGCTTGAGACCATCTGTCCAACGACCATCATATCGAGCATGGTTTCAGATGCTCTGATCGGGACCCCAGCAGCTCCACAGCGCAGAAATCAGTAGAAGTTGGACACACTATTTTCTTTTACCAGAAATTTATAAAGATGCACGCAGGTTCAAATGCGGCAAGAAAGCAATAAAGAAAGTAGAGGCTCACCATGTATATAATTATTGGAGGCGGTGGAGATGTCGGCTACTACCTCACAAGAAACCTGCTTACACAAGGACATGAAGTGCTCTTGCTCGAAAAAGAGAGCGGGCGCTATCAAACATTAAGTGAAGAATTGGGCCAATCAGTGTTCAAGGGCGATGCTTGCGAGGCTGCCACGATGGAAGAGGCGGGCGCGCGCCGGGCTGATGCAATTATAGCAGTGACAGGAGAAGACGAAGATAATCTCGTTATTTGTCAGCTCGCGAAGAAGCGATTTAACGTGACACGAACGATAGCACGCTTGAACAATCCAAGACACGAGGACCTCTTTCGGAAACTAGGCATAGACATTACCGTCAGCCCAACAAAAGGTATCCTATCGTTAATTGAATCCGAGCTGCCTGGACAACGCTTCGTCCAGCTCATGACGCTCAGGCGAGCTGGACTAGAGATACTTGCAATGAATGTTCCACCGCTCTCGCCAGTCATAGGCAGGAGATTAAGCCAGATCAATCTCCCCCGCCGCTCCAATCTTGCATTAATTATTCGTGGCGATGAGCCGATCTTCCCCAGCGGAGATATAGAGATCCAGGCAAACGACGAAGTATACGCCCTTGTGAACGACGAAGGAGAAGAGGAGCTACGCCGGACATTCGGCGCAAACTAGTAGAAGTTAACCGGGCTCGCGTAGCGACAATCCCTTGTTGTTGCTAGCACGTTAGAAAACGTGCATTTCTATATACAGAACCCACGACAACCACAAGGGATTGTCGCTACGCGGCCGAGCCGAGGCAATCGGGAGAAAAGATTAGGAATGATCCTCAGTCGTTTCAAGGCTTCCAGTTCGGGAGGCTACATCAACTGAAGGTCTGGGCTCTACAGTAGACCCATCGCCAGCGCGCCTCTTTGAAGAGAAGCGGGAAGGGAGCCTTAGTCTGCCCCGCTCTCGCCTCAACGGTTCAGAACGGGCACGGCGAAGTTTCCACGGAGCGCGTCTGCGTGCAAGCACCTGATCAGCATTCACTCCACGAGCTGAGTGATAGATACTTGTTATCACCACCCAACCAGCCGCCACGAGAGGCGTTGCAATCAACGCTCCAAAAACGCCAAACAGTTTTGCTCCAATTAGCAAAGCCAGAATAGCCGCCACCGGATGCAGGCCAACGGCATGTCCGACGATGCGCGGCCCCAGGACATTACTCTCAAGCCCCTGCAACACGATGAAGAGCACGACGATCAACAGCGTCCGTTGAATGACATCGTTACCACCTAAAAGCAGTGAGAGCAAGATAGGAGTAATCGACGCCAGGGCTGGGCCAACTATAGGAATCGTCTCAAAAACAAATGCAAGCACACCACAGATGAGCGCATAACGACCCAGATTCGCGACCAGACAGATCAGGCTCGTGCAGACTCCAATAATAAGCGCCAGAGTCAACTGACCACGAATATAATTGCCCACCACGCGGCTCAGCGCATTCTCAAACAACATCACATTGGGCAACCAGCTTTGAGGAGCAATCCCCACCAGGCTATTGCGAATCCGTTTGCCATCCAGCGTCAGATAAAAGCTGACCACAACGATCAGCAGAATATTGAGGAAAACGTTCAGTGCATTCGTTGCTAGAAGCAGAACATTTCCAGCCAGCGACTGCGCAAAACTATAGACCTGCTGCTGAATCTGACTGACCCCCAACGCCACATTCTCTTTGCCAACTTGATTGTTTAAGAAATCAATCGTCTTTCCATAAGTAACAGGCAAGGTGTTGGCGAAATTGACGATGGTTGTCGAGAAGAAATTCACCTGTTGTGCGAGTGAGACAATTAACTCATAGGCGAGACCACTGATCGCTCCTAGCACCAGCACATAAGAGAGCAGAGCAGCGAGCAGTCGCGGAAAGCCCCACTTCACCAGAAGATTGACAGCAGGAGTTAGCAGGAAAGCTACCGCCATAGCCAGTAGAAGGACCACGATCGCTTCCACAAACTGACCCAACACATTCCACAGAGCCCAGAAGACGATTCCAACACAAATGATGCTGATCAGTATATCCCGCGTGCGCTGCCAGTTTACACGCTCCATATGTTTGCCCCTTTGAATGGAACTATATACATCTAAAGAAGCCGAAGAAGAACTTTATTCACTCCCTCGAAAGGTTATAAAGAGGGCTACACTATTCTCACTACCTATTGTGGCAGGTTTCTGTCAAAAGGACAAGGCCCGACGTTTTTTCTTATGCAGGAGCGAAATCACATCTTCTTAGATCAGCAGTTTTGTGCACGAGGAGGAAGGAACAACTCCAAGGAAAGTTTAAGAGAATACCCGAAAGTCGCATAAGCATTGCACTTTTAGGGTAAGGAGTGAGAGAATAGAAGCGCGACACTGTTCAGTTCTAGCCGTATATGTTGAAACTTTATGTAGACATATATCGTCATTGCTTTATGTAAGGACTCGTGTCGAAGTGTGCACTCTCCAAGCATGCGGCAAAGGAGAGAATACACTTCTTACATAATTTTTTATTCACCTACTATAAATATAAAGCTGCTTCAGCAGCAAGGCAACATGGAAGAGGATGCGCCCGATATATGGATATTATTGCGATAACGCCGACACAACAACTCCTGTGGATACTGCTCGCATTTTTGCTTGCCTGGATGATTACCTTCACCTGGCTCGCGATGAAGCGGACTCCAGAGACAACAGTTGAAAGGGAGGAGAAAGCATATTATCAGGCATCGCCAGCGAGGGCAGTGACAACGCATATTGAGGCCGCGAAACAAGCACAGACCATCGTAGCGAAGCACGAGGCAGAGATCTATCTAGAACAATCCGTTCGTTAAGCAAGCAGCAAGCGAAACGAAGAAATGGCACCGGATTTCTCATCTTCACCAAAGATGTGTCCGGTGCCACTATTATGATAGAAAGAGCGGGAAAGAGACGTTTTTAATAGATATTCAAAGTTAAGTATTTATATTTTCCTCTGAATGAAGTGTCCGAAATTGTCCATTGTCATTGATAAACACAAAGTGGCTATCCTGAACATTTATAATCAAATCAGGTTTGCCGTCACCGTTCACATCTTTAAATGCGAGGGTCACCGCACTGAGATCCTGGCCAGGACCAACCAGGATGGGACCCACGTATACCTTAGCTTTTGTAGAATCGCCGCCCGGAAACTCGATGACCTGAATATGGCGGTTGAGATTTAAAGCAATAAAATGGCTGGGCGAGGCAGCAGAATCGTTGTGACCGACGACAGCATCCGTCTGAAAGGTACGAGGACGCCCATAATGAAGATCGTCTTGCGTCACCGTCCACCAGCTTGTAAGCACGCTCAGCACAATCCAGCCCAGCAACATTACAATGACCGCGAGGCCCGCATAGCCAAGCCAGTGCTGACGAGCAGATGGAGTACTCTTATCCGTTAGAGGACCGCTACGGCGGGAGATAAAAGCCTCTGTGTCTGGACGAGAACGGTCAGGATGCGAACGACGTGGGTTAGAAGAGGTCTGAGCCGCTGTTCGGCGCGCGGGAACTGCACTTTTTCCTGGGATGCGGGTGGGAGGATGCTCATGCTGGCTCGCCGCCTGAACATCGGCCGGCAATGCACCGGTGTTTATCGTGACATCGCTACGATATCGCAGTGTACTACTAGGCAGTCGCGGGGGCCACACATCGTCATACTCCTCATCATAGACATCTGGAGTCGTTATCTGTGTGTGTTGTGCTGGCATACGCAAGGTACGCTGAGTTGAACGTTGTTCCACATTGCTACCGTCCTCTCTAAGTGTAGTATTTTGCGAACAGGAACCTTTGTTCTAGTACACTTTTATAGTACACGAAAGGACCAAACGTGTCAACGATTTTGGAACAAATATCCTAGCTTGCTCAAAGATTCATTAATCTGCCTTTAGTAAAGTCACAAAAAGAGCAAATGTTCAAGTCTGGATTTTCTCAAACCCAAAGGTCGCCCTGCACCATTTCTGATGCGCTAGAGGATTGCTTCTTAGGCGCTCCACGCCGCTCCCGTGCTGGTTTCTTCACGTCTTTGACAGGTTCGTCAGGAATCTGTACCAGCTCAAATTCTGCGGCGATCGTCGCTGGCTCACTATCACCTCCCTGCTCCAATACCGCTTCTACCGTCGTATCAAAAATCGAGTCGCGGTGCAGTAGTACTTCCGGCCAGAGACTCAGGATCGTCTCGATCATAGTGTCAGCACAGTCCTGCAAGCGGGGATTGTGGACTCTGATGGCCTGTACAGCCTCAAAGAGAGATACTGTACGAAGGGGAACGAGCCATTGCAGAAAAGACTGTTTGACGCGTTCCAGCCATCTATGGTGATAGAGGCCCATTCCCGCGACAAACAGAATCTCCTTCGTCTCTTTCCCATCATCCTGCGCAACCACCCGTTCGGCTGCCTGCTGTAGTTCTGAACGTCGGAAGCAATGCAAGAGTTCATAGCAGAGATGTTCTGCTAGAAAGCCTTCGCGCTCGACCCGTTCGCGCACGGCGGCAACATCAATGCTCTCCAGACGCTGCAAGAAGTCATCATACTGCTTACGCAACACCTGTAGCACTTCGGTTGCGGAGAGCTGATGAGAATAGACCACAAACGGAAAATGGGGCATCACGGCGGCGAAGGACTCATACGCCTCGGTGGGCAGGGCGAGCAAGAGATCATCACGGCCTTGCAACTGCTGCAACTTCTGAACTTTTCGCTCCCGATACGATGCAGTCCAGAAGCCAAGAATCTCCATGTAGATACGCTTCTGACCACGAGTCAGGGCAAAGTCAGGAATAAAAATTCCCTTATCCAGCAGCAGCGGCTCCGGCTCGCGCTCCAGTTGCCATCCGTCCGCTCCATTGCTCGTAGCCAGAGAGATAAACGCTTCGGAGAAGGACTGCTCAATGCTGCTATCAAAGAGCTCGGACTCATCGCTACTCTGGCGACTAGAGGGCGTAGAGGTGTTTACTTGCGATTCAGGAGCGGGCAAGAGATCCGGCAAATTTGCCGTCATTGAAAAGGTATACGCCTGCTGCAAAAAGTGGATGCGCGCCTCCGCCTGTACAATGCCAGCAGGAAGAAGCGACTTGCGGCGGGGGCGGGACGAGGACTGCGACGAAGAGTTTTTAGCAACACCATAGCCGAGCAACATACGACAGAGACGGGCCAGCCGTAGGCCATACTGCTGAGGAGCACCCGTTACGTCCTGTGGACCATAAAGGGTAAGAGCGAGCAAAGGAGAGGAGGCAACAACCTCATCGGCTGGGAGCTGAGTCGAGGGAGCGTACTCTAGATCGTAGTAGACACCCAGCCGGCGGGCTAGATAGCCAAGACGCTTAATCACAGAACCGATCCCTGTGGTGGTGAAAGGAGCTGCGGACCGATCAGCAGAGACTTGCCTAGCGGCAAATGCGGCACAATCAATGACAAAACGCACGCTTGACGCATTGAACAGAGCCGCTTCAAAGACCCACTGGTTGTAGAGGACGGCTACTGCTGAAGGCTCTGGTGCTTGTGGTCCCTGCCGCGTCAGCACTGCCTCTTCCTCACTATCTAATAGCAACAGATATTCCAGGTCGGCAGAAGTAAGCTGAAATTGCGCTGCGAATGCTTGCAGCGCCTCACCTCTGTGTTGTACGCTTAGGAAGCCATGATAGTGTTCGTTAACGTAGGTATAGAGAGCGAGACGGAGCTGGACAGGTGAGGCCAGCGCTAGAAGTTCTGCAGTAGCCCCCATAGCCTGTACGACTGGAGTCCATTCACGCGGCTGCCAGCTATACCAGTTACTCAGCGTAGCGATAAGGCAATTCGCCATGCGATAGTCACCGATACATGCACGCGCATCATCGAAAGAAAAAGAGCGCTGCGGTTCACCTGATGCACTCTCGTAGTAGGCAATAAGACGTGCAATTTCTGTATGCAGTTCGCCGGAATGAAGAAAATGCAAGGAAACAGACAGCTCTCCATTGCGGCGCTGAACCGATTTCCGAACATCCTGTAAACTAAAGCGCACGGAAGACTCCTTTGATACGTTCACTACTATTGGAATACTGAAAACCTAGAGAAAGATGCCAATAATTTTTTCTCATCCATGTTGTATTCCATCACGAGCTCCAAAATCCGTCAATATAGGATAGTAGTCCTATACGATTGAGGCTTCACCTGGACTCTGATATGGTAGCGGTGGGATAAACTACACAAGACAGCCGATGTTGTATCGGCAAGCAGGAGGATGCCATGAGCACAGCTCCACGCCGCATCGGGAAATACGAGCTGTTACAACAGATAGGCAGAGGGAATGTGGGTGATATGTGGAAGGGAAGGGATGTGGCTCTACACCGAGACGTTGCGATTAAGATACTACACAGCGATTTACAAGCAGATCCACACTTTATGAATCGCTTCACAAATGAAGGACAAGCTTTAGCATCACTACATCATCCTAATCTTGTTCAAGTGTACGAAACCAATATTCATCGCTCTACAGAATCTAGCGAAACTGTCGTTTATATCGCAAGCGAATACATCGATGGCTACACGCTTACAGATTATCTACACGCTACCTCGCATAGAGGAAATTTTCCCTCTATCGCTAATATCGTGTATATCTTCACGCATATTGGAGCCGCGATCGATTATGTACACCAGAATGGGATTATTCACGGCAACATTAAGCCAGGGAACATTCTACTCAACAAACAGAACAGAAACCAGTTTATTGCTGGCGAACCAATGCTCTCTGATGCGGGCATCATGCAGATCGTGGGTGATACCAATAGTATAAGCTCACCACAGTATATCTCGCCAGAGCAAGCAGTGGGAGATCCAGCGAGTAGCAGCAGTGATATCTATGCGCTTGGCGTCATTCTCTATGAGATCTGTACTGGCGTTGTGCCATTTCGGGATGAGAGTTCGGTTGCGGTAATGATGCAGCATATCAATACACTCCCCACGCCGCCAGTACTTATCAACCCGAACATTCCACCAGCCCTCTCAGAGGTCATCCTGCGCGCAATGGCTAAGGATGCAGCCACACGCTTCTCACGCGCCTCTCTCCTCGCCACCGCCATTGTTGATGCCTGTTCTATCAACCCAAGCCAGCCACTTGCACAGCAGGCTCTGTCAAAAGAAGAAAGTTCGGCGCAGAGCCCAACATACTCGTCCGGAACGCTACAGTCCATACTTGGTGTCCCTCAGCCAGCAGAGTATATGCACGGTTACTTTTCGCGCCCCTTGCAGGGGCTGACGCAGCGTCAACCAGCAGCTACCACCCGTCCATTCAATCAGACGGAGCTTACTCCCGAAGTACTTCAACCTGAGACGCCAACTGAATTTAAAGATGCCGACGCACAAACAGTAGCTCAGATAGAACCAGTACCTGCTGCACCTGAGATGCCAGAGCCAGATAGCAACACGAGTATACAGGCGGTACCAAATCCAATAAATGTACCCGTCACAACCAACAACTCAAGCAGGTCTTCGGTACCTCAGGTATCAATGAGACCACCAGTTCCACCCGACCCTCCATTTGTGCAGACTTATAGACAGGATACTCAGACTCAATCGATGACTGTTCCAATACGGTCAGCACCACCCATGCCAGAAAGACCAAAAGTCGAGGCGCTCCCTTTTGTACCGGCACCTCCACCGCCCCGACTTCCAAGAACACCTTCTGGCTTTTCTGGCTTTACTGATGGTCCCCTGTACATAGTTGTAATCAGCCTGGTACTCCTCCTTTTACTGCTGGGAGGAGCTATCGGTGCCAACCTTTTTCTCAATCGCGGGACACAGTCGAGTGTCCCAGGACAGGTCTTCTTTCAGGATGATGCACTTGGGCGCAACGACCAGGTACGTATAGAGCTCGCCAATATCAGCAATCCACCGTCTGGATCAAATTACGTAGCCTGGCTCCAGAACGTGAACGATCACGCAGAGTATCTCGGAGTTCTACCAGTCGTCAATGGCAAAGTATCCTATCTCTATCCTGGAAACGCCGCGCATGACAATCTGCTCTCATTTGCAAAAGGTATTCTTATCACCACTGAAAGCGCGGGAAAGACTCCAAAGAATCCCAGCGATCATATTGTCTATCAAGCAGCGTATGACACAACATTACTGCCAAATCTCAGAAATCTCCTGTATAGCACACCTGGGTTACCCGAAAAACAAGCGGTTACATCAAGCATGTTTGAGAACATCAAATCCATCAATGATAAAGCAGTAAGTATTGTTGACTCTCTCCAAAACACGCACGACACAGGCTTAGCACAAAGGCAAGCTACCCGCATTATCGAACTAATCGACGGCTCTGCCTATGCACGCAGTAGCGAAGACTTGCCAGCAAAGCTTGCGGGACGTATAGACGTAAGAATTGGCCTCATCTCTTCACCGGGACAGACGGGATATATCGACCTGTTAGACGAACAGTTAGACGCGCTCAAAGCCAATGCCAACAACAATACAGGGCTTCTGCAGCATATCGCAAATGTCAAAAACGCTGTTGTTGACCTGCGGGATTGGGTGCAAAAAATGCGTACATATGACGTTCAGATACTAAAGGCTGCCAATCTTGCCAATCCAGCAATCACTGCTACAGCTCTCCAACTCAAGCAAGAAGCAGCCAATTCTTATACAGGTCGTACCATTCCACCCGACAGCGGCCCACGACCAACGCTTGGCTCGGCAGGCGCTTATCAAGCCTATACAGAGACTCAGTATATGGCAGCACTCAACCTTAAAGCAGCATAAAGCGTTTCAATTCTAGAGATGGTTTTACATTTTTTCATCGTTCATACTTTTTGTGCAGAGTACAAAAAGTATGAACGATGAAAAAATGTAAAACCATCTCTAGAATTGAAACGCTAGTGAGTTACGGCGTCGTCGAACTCGGTTGCAGGAGGAGCGAGGGGAGCAACGGGAGCAAAAGCAGCCGCAATAGCCAGATGATCACTTGCATCGGAGCCAGGAAGGCCCTCGCCCTCAACGATCACATAGCAATCGTCCAGCCGCTCGGCCAATACTGAACTTGAGAAGATGTAGTCGATACGACCAGCAGGTGCGCTGGCGGGACAGGTGAAGCCGTTCTCCTGTGTATGCATATGACGGAAGCTATCCACATAGTGTTCTTTGAGCAGACGAATACAGCCGCGCGGCGCATAGAAGTAGGCGGCAGCATCAAAGAGCATACTTAAGAAAGAGCTTTCAGCAACGGCACGGAGTACTGGTTTCAAGAAGCGTAGTTTGCGAGGTACAACCGAGTTCAGGTGTGGATGACCCTCGGGTTGATTTGGGGAAGAGCGACGTCTTGTATCAAGCTGCACGATATACTTTAGAAGAGCACTGGCTTTAAAGGGTTCACCAGGAGCCATAGAGTTAAAATCGCCCATAATTAGATGAGGTTTTCCCTCTTCGTGCAAGGGAGCCATAATATTTAGTATCTCGCGTATCTCACGCAGGCGCACACCACCACCGCCACGACCACGATTAAAAGCAGCCGAGAGATGAACTACAAACACCGTTAATTGCTGACCGCTTTCCTCTTCTACACACACTTCGAGCAGCGGCCTGGCGAGAATTCCGGGGCGGACATGCGTCTTCGTGTATACAATCGGCAGGCGTGTTAGCAGCGCAGTTTGAAAGTCGCGCGTACTAGCAGGATCGCTTCCTCGCACCAGTTGCATACCCAGGATCTCCGCGATCTCCGCGATTACCTCTGGCCTCTCTTTCACACGCCCATTAATCGCCTCCGCCACCCCCACAATATCAGGCTGTGCAGAACGAATAATATGCACCAGTTGATTTGTCCGTCGCGTACCATTGTTCCGTAAGCTATAACCGCCAGCAAGTATATTATATGAAACGATACGTGTCATTCGTTTCTATCCTTTTATCTAAGACAAGATTTAATAAAACAGCATCTTCCGCTTGGATAGCAAACCTTATGTGGTCTATCCAATGCGAGAGCGCCTGAAGCAACTTCTTAATGTAACGTAATATATCCTTGTTTACACTATACAGACGAACAGAAAAGTCGATATGGAACAGTTTTAGGGATGAAGCGTACTCATTGCCCGTATTACAACGACAAAAAGAAACCCGCAGGCTTCCATCTTATTTGATGCATATATATACGCACTGGTTGCACTGCGGGTTTCTTACTCAGAATACCTTCCTTAAAAGATCAGAAGCAGAAACGAAAGCTTATTTCCAGGTCACCCGATCAAGCAAGTACATGGTCAGTTCACTGATAGGCAAGCGAATCTGAGTCATGCCATCACGCTCACGAACGGTTACCGTCTGGTCCTCCACCGACTGAAAATCGACGGTGACGCAGAAGGGTGTGCCAATCTCGTCCTGTCGGCGGTAGCGGCGGCCAATATTCGCCACATCGTCGTATTGCGAGACCATAAAGCGCTGGAGATTTTCGTGGATGGAGCGAGCGGTCGAGACAAGCTCCTCTTTGTTCTTCTGCAATGGTAGCACGGCTACTTTGATGGGAGCCAGCCAGGGATGCAGGTGCAGCACTGTTCGTGGCTCTTTACCAGCGGGATCTGGCTCCTCTTCATAGGCGTCCAGCAAAAGATTTAAGAAGGTACGATCAACGCCACCGGAGGTCTCGACGATCCAGGGGATATAGCGCTCTTTTGTGTTTGGATCGGTGTAGCTGAGATCCTGACCACTGTACTCGCTGTGGCGCTTGAGATCCCAATCCTGACGCCAGTGGATGCCCTCCCACTCCTGCCAGCCTAGAACGGTACGGTACTCGATATCGAACGCCTTCTTCGCATAATGGGCCAGTTCATCGCTGGCATGCTCACGGAAGCGCAGGCGGTCTTTGTGGTTAAGAATACCACTATACCAATCGAAGCGGTACTGCTTCCAGTACTCGTACCACTTATCCATCTCGCTGGGATGCACAAAGAACTGCAGATCCCACTGCTCAAACTCCCGTTGACGGAACAGGAAGTTCCCAGGAGTCACCTCGTTACGATATGCCTTGCCGATCTGACAGATGCCAAAGGGGACCTGGACGCGTGAAGACTTCAGTACATTATCATAGTCCAGATAGATGTTCTGGCAGGCCTCGCCGCGCAGGTACGTCTTCATTCGATCGCCCTCCACGACTCCCAGGTAGGTCTCCATCAACAGATTGAAGACGCGCGGCTCAGTTGTCAGCTCGCCGCCGCAGACGGGGCACTTATGCTCAGCCAGATTCTCTTCGGGTAGATGATCGATACGAAAACGGCGCTTGCACTTCTTACAATCGACCAGGCGATCCACGAAATTCTCGACGTGGCCGCTGGCCTCCCAGACGCGCGGATGAGTAATATTCGCGCCCTCGATTCCCACCACGTTGTCGTGGCGCTGGACCATAGACCACCACCAGTAGCGCCTGATGTTGTTGCGCATCTCCACGCCCAGTGGCCCGAAATCGTAGATACCGGCCACGCCGCCATAAATCTCAGAATTGGGATAGACGAAGCCACGGCGCTTGGATAGGGAGACGACCTTTTCGATCGGCACCAGAGGAGTATCATTGGTAGCAGGCGTAGTCTCTTCAGTTTGTGTCATGAGTGGTTTCCTCCGCAAAAATTGCCCCAGGCATAATATATCTATAGTAGCCCAGGGACGAATGTGCCTACATAGGCCCGAGGCGACTACGTTTTATGGACACATGCGCGGTCCCACCCTGCTTCTCCACCTGCGAACGGTGAAGCCACTCATTCTCAAAACAGCCAACTCCGAAGCGCCCTTCACCTGCTGTCAATTGCCGACCTCGCACCATCCGCCGGCTCGCTGCTATCGCATACAGGCTACTCTTCTTCATCAACGCTAGCAAGTATATATTTTGGTTCGCGACTAGTATAATCAAGAACGCCAAAAGTTGCAAGTAGCAAAAACTTAGTATTGCTATTTACACTTGACATACCTGGCGTAGAGTGTGTATGCATAGCATAGAGAGTACAAAATATAACCAGGAAAGAGAGATGGAACGATGAATGCTCCCAGTTTTCAGGATGTTCTGCAGGCGCAGAAACAGATTCGGCCGTATCTTGTACGAACACCTTTGCATCGTTACTCAGCGATAGATGAACTGATTGGAACCGACGTTTATATTAAGCATGAGAACTATCAGCCGGTGGGAGCGTTTAAGGTGCGCGGCGGCATCAACCTGATCTCTCAGCTTAGCAAGGGCGAGCGCGAACGTGGAGTCATCGCCGCCTCCACAGGCAATCACGGACAATCGGTAGCCTATGCAGCACGCTTGTTTGGTGTCGAAGCACGCATCGTCGTTCCAGAGAAGGCAAACGAGGGCAAGGTAGCCGCGATGAAGGGGATGGGGGCGGAGGTCATCATGCATGGCACGAACTTCGACGAAGCAAGGCAGCACTGTGAAGAGCTGACACAAGAGCACGGATATCGCTATATTCACTCTGGCAACGAGCCACTGCTCATAGCAGGTGTGGGTACGGAGACGCTGGAGATCATGGAAGACGAGGCGGGCATCGAAGTCATCATCGTTCCAATCGGAGGCGGAAGCGGCGCAGCCGGAGCGTGCATTGTGGCTAAAGCTATTAATCCAGTCATTCGCGTCATCGGCGTCCAGGCCGAGGGAGCTCCAGCCGCATATCAATCGTGGAAACAGAGGCGAATAGTCACAGCACCTAACCAGACATTTGCCGAGGGCCTGGCAACCGGAGGAGGCTTCGAGCTTCCACAAGAGATTCTAGAGAAGCATCTGGACGACTTCCTGCTCGTTAGTGATCGCGAGATAGCTCAGGCGATGGTCTGGCTGATTGAGCGGGCACATACGTTGTCTGAAGCGGCGGGAGCAGCATCACTAGCAGCAGCTTATTGCTTACGACCGGAGGTTAGCGGAAAAAAGATCGCCATCATCTGTTCGGGTGGAAATACATCACTTAAACATTTAAAATGGGCACTAGATGAATTCATCTAGCTTCTCATTCACGTGCTTTTTGTAGATGTATTCAATAAGTGCTATAATCATACTAAAATAATTGGTAGAGTAAAAAATAAAAGAGATGGATGAACACGTAGTGACCGAGCAAGACATCCGGGCAGACATCCAGGAGTTTGCTGCACGATATACATTTCCCATTGACTCATTTCAGTTGGATGCAATGGACGAGCTTGCACAGGGGCAGTCTGTGCTCGTTGCCGCTCCAACCGGAACCGGCAAAACGCTAGTAGCAGAATACGCTATCTGGCGGGCGCTGCAGCGCAATCAGAGAGTGATCTATACAACGCCCCTTAAAGCACTTTCAAATCAGAAGTATCGCGACCTGCGCGAGATTTATGGAATGGACACAGTTGGGCTGGTGACAGGCGACATCGTCGAGCGCAGCCGAGCTTCGATAGTCATTATGACGACCGAAGTCTACCGCAATATGCTGCTAGAAGAAGGTGGAGACCTGCAAGAAGAAATTTCCACCAATCCATCATCAACCCTGGCCGACATTGGCTTCGTCGTCTTTGATGAACTGCATTATCTCAGCGATATTGGACGCGGTCCCGTCTGGGAAGAGGCCATCATCTGTTCGCCGCCCCATGTGCAACTGGTTGGCTTATCAGCAACAGTCAGCAACGCCGAAGATTTGGCGAACTGGATCAGCCGCGTGCATCGCCCTATCTCCCTTATCGTCCACGAGCAGCGCGCAGTTCCGCTAGAACACTACTACTTTCTAGATAACAAACTGAATCTTGTGCAGGATGCCGATGGCAACCGGATTGAGCACTTTCCTAACATTGGCGGCGAGGCCCGGCTGGCACAGAGATTTGGGCGCAACCGCGTCTTCACCTTTGATGGAGAGGATGAGGATGAAGAGGGAGGAGGAGAAGACGGTGCACAAGAGAAGCCAAAGCCAAAACGCCCTCCACAGCACAAACAGGCCGATGCAGGCGAAGTGCTCACCGCGCTACGCGATGCGGATATGCTCCCCTGCCTCTTCTTCTTGCCAGGCCGGCGCGTGGTAGAAGAAGCCGCAATGAGCGCAGCACTACACAACTTCACGACACCCGAAGAAGAGGCCCTGATCAGAGAAGAAACAGGCATCTGGCTGGAGCAACTGCCGAAAGAAGACCGCAATTTACAACAGGTTCACTCGTTGCTCAGCCTGCTGCCGCGTGGCCTCGCGTTTCATCATGCTGGGTTGCTTCCCGGACTGAAAGTTCTGGTAGAGACTCTGTTTGGGCGCGGGCACCTACGCGCAGTCTTTGCCACAGACACCCTTGCACTCGGCATCAACATGCCAGCCCGCACAGTCGTAGTCGGAAGCCTGAGTAAATTTGACGGGCAAGAGATGCGGCTACTCACGCCCAACGAATACCGCCAGCTCACCGGGCGCGCAGGCCGACGCGGCATGGATGTACGCGGAGCAGCCGTCATACCCTACTCTCCGTGGGAGCCATTCGAGCAATCATTCCAGCGCATCACAGGCGAATTGTTGCCCGTCACCAGCTCTTTTGTCATTCGCTACAACTCAGTCTTGAACCTTTGGCGTCCAGGCGACCTTCAGCACCTACGCCGGATTTGTGCCTCCAGCTTGCGTGAGTTCCAACGCTATCTCTTCTGGGAACTGAACGAACTCCAAAGGCTGGAAAAGCGGTATCAAAAGGCCAGCGGAAAAGCGCACAAAAAGAAAAAGGGTGCAGCGTCTCAGGAAGCGGAACGGGCCCTGGAGAAACGGCGCGAACGCATAGGTGACTTTCCACTCAGCCGAGCAGGAGCAAAAGAGCTGGACGGCACTATCTTCGCTCTTCGTGCGCTCGGATACATCGGCCAGGACGATCAACTCACACTCAAAGGGCGCATCCTACGCAACATCTATCACCCGGCGGGCATCATCTTTACAGAACTCATGACCACAGGCGTTCTCGATGGCCTTTCAGCGGGCGAGCTCGCCGAGGTATGTAGCTGGTTCACCTATGACAACGACCGGCGCTTGAACAACCATCATGTGTTGCAAAATAAACTGACACAGGTGCGGCGCGACCTCTGGCATGTCATCCAACACGTGCGCGGCATCGAAGAGCGAGCAGACGTCAGCTTCACGCCCGGCATCATCCTCGACTTCCACGGCCTCGCCCTCTCCTGGTCGCGCAGAACCTCACTCAGTGGCCTGATGCGCCAGATAGACCTGGCAGAAGGCGACATCCTCATGCTTCTCAATCAGACCATCGACCTGTTACAGCAAGTCCAGGCAGCAGTAGGGCAGGTGCTCGATACTCAGAATACATGGGAACAGAACTCACCTGTTATGACGGATGGAGATTCTAAAGGGAAAAATGCCTCATCCTACGACAAGAAGCGAGCAGAGCAGTTACAACAACAACGAGAGCGCCTGGAGAAGCTGCGACCACTCCTCGCACAAGCAGCAGCCTCACTATTACATGGAATCATCGTACAAAGCCGAACAGTTCCATCAATGGCAGTACAGATCGGCACAGAGGAAGTCCTTCTTGATGCAGAAGAGGATCGGGACCCACAAGGACTCAGCGATGCACAAACATTTGTAGGAGATGCCTAGCAAGCACTTGTCTGCTTCCCAGGCTAGTCTTATCCCTATTCACATACTGGCCCGCCTCCAGTATGTAACTTTTTAATCAATATACGTTTTACCTTTCCACATACTTTTTGCAATGCAAAAAGTATGTGGAAAGGTAAAACGTATATTGATTAAAAAGAGAGAGAACTGCGAAGCCGCCCGGCGTGAGCAAGTAAAGATAGTGGAATAGCAAGTCAGTACTATCTCCTTCCCTAAAGCTAGAGGTCATACGTTTACTCTAAAGAGCTTCAAGAATTGATACTCCATAGCAAGATCCAAATACAAGGACAATACCAGGAAAGCACAGATTGAAACATTACTTTGGTCATGCTCTCTCCTCTAATTCGTTGTCAGAAGCATGGAAGTTGACTAATATGTAAAAGGGTACATATGTTTACGTGAGGACGGGATGGAGGCGGGTTATATAACGAAGTTAGATATGGATGGATGACAGCGCGAAGAGAAAAGACAGCGCGAAGAGAAAAGACAGCGCGATACACGTTACTATAGATAGGCGTCAGCAGCAGAAGAGGGGTAAAGCTTTGATGAACGCGGAAGCATTGATTGGAACAGTGTTGGGAACCTGCACGCTACAGAAGCTGGTTGGGCAGGGTGGAATGGGCGCAGTATATCTTGCTCAGCAATCCCGCCCAAAGCGCCAGGTTGCCGTCAAGGTGCTCTTACCAATGACACCACTCAATCCAAATCAACTTGCCGCGTTCCTCGAACGATTTCGACGAGAGACAGATGCAGCCGCCTCGCTAGAACATCCAAACATCATGCCAGTGCATGAGTACGGCGAGCAGGATGGCATAGCGTATCTGGTTATGCCATATATAAGCGGCGGTACGCTACGAGATGAATTGGAACGGGAAGGACAACTATCATTAACAAAGGTAACCAATTATCTAGAGCAGATGGCGGCCGCCCTCGACTTCGCGCATGAACATGGTGTCATCCACCGGGACATCAAACCCGCTAACATCATGATGACGCCTGAAGGACGTTTACTCCTCTCGGACTTTGGACTGGTGAAAATCGTCTCAGAGGGACAGGCACAACAAGTTCGTCTCACAGGCGCTGGCGCTCCCGTAGGCACACCGGACTACATGGCACCAGAACAGGTGATAGGAGAAGAGATCGACTCACGAGCGGATCTCTACTCACTGGGCGTGATCCTCTATCAGATGCTCACAGGTACTACACCCTTCCAGGGCGAAACGCCCATGCAGATAGCAGCGCAACATCTGCAAGTTCAGCCTCTATCACCAAAAATGTTGCGACCGGACCTTCCCACCGCCGCAGACAAGGTTGTACTACGGTCCCTGGCAAAACGTCCGGCCGATCGCTATATGCTGGCACAAGAGATGGCATTCGCCTTCCGTTCAGCCTTAGTAAGTTCAGGCGTACGACTGAGTGCAACCCAGACCTGGGCAGGCTTGTTGAGCGGCTCGACATCTGCACGCATACCAGTGCCACAAAGCCAGTTTGAGCCAGACAGACAGACAGCGGCCGTGCCCAGAGCAATAACAGAAGACATGGCTCAACAGCGCATAGGCGGAAGCGCCACGAGAGGTTTATTTACTGGATCAGAGGCTATGCCAGTCGCCACACAAGACCATTGGCAAAAGCCGCCCGTAAACGATAATCCTCGCCCTACTGGAGGACTTTTAAGCCGGACCGGCATGATGTCATCTATTCCACAAGGCTCAACGCAAGAGATGGGGCCAGGCAGAAATCAGGCAGGCGGCGGGCTACTCTCAAGAACTGGACAGTTCCCTATGGTCGGAACTGGCACCATCCCCTCTGTTAACACAGGTGGGGGACTCCTTTCGAAGACTGGGCAGTTCCCTATGGTTGGGACGGGGACACTTCCTTCCATGAGGCAAGAGGAAACAACGATAGCGCCAGAAACGGGAGGAAGTATGTTCTCTCCCGCGTGGACCAAAGAGCCTCTGGCTTCGACACCCGCGTTGAAAAGCCCATCAGCGAACTTCAACAACATAGGAACGCTGCTAGGACCGGAACAGGGTTCAAGTACCGTTAGATTAAACGATCCAGTCAAAGTGGTCAAAGTTCCTGTGGCAGGTCAACCAGGACAATTTGTGACCGGCCTGCTTCCTTTCACGAAGCAAGCAGAGGAAGAGCAAGACGGAAAAGAGCAGAAAAAGCAGAGCAAGCGGAATAGCCTCGTAAAGATAGGCTTGATCGCGGCGCTCGTTATCATCGTACTTGGTTCTGTTGGAGCTTTTCTCTTTGTCAGAAGCCATCCGAGTAAGCAAACAGTGGCTCAACAAGGGACAGCTCAACAGGGGACGGTGCAACAAACAGCCACGCCATCTGATCCAAGAACTCTTGCGCAAATTCAGGCTACCGCGACAGCGCAAGCCAACGTCATCCTGAGCGATCCATTGAACAAAAATATTCACAATTGGCTAACCACTCCGCCTGATGTCTATGCATTCAAAAACGGTGCATATCATATTACTGATCATGGTGATACTGGCGCGGCAGTCGCTCTGCCAGCCAGAACATTCGATGACCCATTGGCATATCAACTTACGCTTCAAGAGACAAACGGAGACGACAACAACGTCAAAAATACCTTTGGTATGATTTTCCGCTTCAGTCAAGATACGAAGAAGGGAATGAAAGTAACTACTTTTTATAGCTTCGAAGTTGTCAACGTCAAAGGTGGCGAATATCAGTTCTGGCGCTACGATGATAGTAACAAAGACAATGCCTGGACCATGATTAACGATGGTCACATGCCATTTGGAAACGAATATCACCAGGGGAAAGGCCAACAGGCCACAAATACGATCAAGATCTCGACGAAGGGAAACAAGTTTACTGTGACTGTCAACGGAAAGACACTGGCAAAAACCTTTCAGGATGATGCGCTCAAGACGGGCACAGTTGGGATGATTGTCAATAATGACGGCACAGAAGTTGCCTTTAGCAGCTTGTTGCTCACACGCAGCTAATCCGTCTTCGTGTTGATAGAAACAAGCTCAGAGGAAAACTTCTCGATCGAATATTCAAATCAAGGCAAACAGTAACGGCAAAGAGGGAGAATTGATGGACGCAGAAGTATTGAGTGGCACAGTGTTAGGCACTTGTACACTACAAAAAGTGATTGGACGGGGTGGCATGGGAGCAGTATTTCTGGCTCAGCAATCCCGGCCACGGCGTCAAGTTGCTGTTAAAGTACTCCTGCCTGCCTCAAGGCTACAACGCAGCCAGCAGGCCGCGTTTTTGGCGCGCTTCAAACGCGAGACCGACACGGCGGCGTCACTAGATCATCCCAATATCCTACCCGTTCATGAATGTGGCGAGCGCGATGGGCTGCCGTATCTGGTCATGCCATACATAAGTGGAGGGACGCTGCGAGACGAGTTAGAAGCTCAAGGTAAGCTACCCTTTCCACTCATTGTTAGCTACCTGGATCAAATGGCGGCAGCGCTGGGTTTCGCTCACGAGCGAGGCATCATTCACCGCGATATCAAACCTGCCAATCTCTTGATGACGCCAGAAAAGCGCCTGATGTTGACCGATTTTGGCCTGGTTAAGATTATCACAGATGGTCAGCAAACGCAGAGCCCGCTATCAGAGACCGGGATGCCGATGGGTACACCCGACTACATGTCGCCTGAGCAGGTCCTGGGTGGAGAGATAGACACGCGAGCCGACATTTACTCGCTAGGCATTATTCTCTATCAAATGGTGACGGGCAACGTGCCATTTAAGGGCGAAATGCCGATGAAAGTTGCCATTCAGCATCTGAACACTCTGCCTCCGCAGCCAAGAAACTTTCGTCCCGACCTTCCACTGCAAGCAGAGCATGTTATTTTACGTGCTCTAGCCAAACGTCCAGCCGATCGCTACATGTTTGCCCACGATCTGGCAAACGCCTTTCGGCAAGCTCTTGAGGCAGCAGGTATACAAGCTGGAGATGGAATGGTTGGTGCGATGAACGGCAATGCAGGAAATCTCCCATACACACCTTCCAATCCCGTCTGGCAGGATGGAGTAACCCCTTCGGAGAATGGCTTAGAACAGTCTATAGATACTTCCGTCTTTTCGCCCCTCCCCACATCTAGTCCTGCAAGAACAGCAGAAGCAACAAACGCGCCTAAAGACCCGGTTAGCAGAACGAATACTCTATCGGATGCGTCGAGACGTTCATCCACGCACTCACAAGCTCCAATGCATTCACACGCCACTGGTACAAGACTAGCCAAAAAGCTCTTAGTAGCACATTCAGAACAAGACAAGGCAGCAAGAGGTACTCAAGCTGATACACAGCAGACGATTCCTCCTCTGCCAGCAGGACCCCGACAACCTTTCACTCCCGCCACACGCACACCAGCTCCGTCGGGGCAAGAGAGTAATCAAGTACCGTCGATTTTTCAATTCTCGCCAGTGGGACCAACGGTCTCGCAGCAAACGAATCTGGATGATGCTACAACACCCGTACAAACAGTACAGTTTAACGACGTACCCCTAAAAGGGCCATCTCAAGCAGGATCGAATGCGTTCAATCCTGAGCAAAGTAGTTTGAACATAAGAGGGTATGGTACAAGACCTTTGACGCCCGGAGATGGTCAAAGTGGAATAAAGGGACCAGTTGCTGGACGACCTCAAACGATGGCACTCTCCCTGAGTGAGAATCAACAGTCACGGACAACAAGACAGCTCGGCCAGGATACCGGGATGCTTCCTATGTCCAGGGCTACTGGAACTTTGCAACACCCGGTCGGAGAGTATAGCGGCGACACTGGTATGCTACGACTGCATCAACCTGTCAAGGTCGTAAAAGTCCCCGTGGCTGGGCAACCAGGACAGTATATGACAGGTATTTTGCCAGTGTTGCCACAAACTCAAACCGGCGTACTCCCACCTCCTACGTCCACGCCACAGCCTGGAATAACGTCAAAGAGCAAGGCCAAACAATACAGCAAGATTATCATCCTGGTAGCGGTCGTGCTGATAGTCCTTTTCACTTCTGGCATCTATATGCTCACACGACCGGCGGCTCCGTCGGCAAATACAGCAAAGCGGTCAGCGGGGGCGGCTAGCGCAAATAATCCGAACGCGACGGCAACAGCAAAAATAAACGCGATGGCAACAGCGGAGGAGGCAAATCTCATTCTCGATGATCCTTTGAATGAGAATTTTCATAACTGGGCACAAGGCAGTAGACCGGGAGGACTTCATTATGAATTCAAAAATGGAGCATATCATATTCGCAATGATGGTAACGTCACGACTCTAGCTGCGCAATTTAATCTATCAATGCCTGCGAAGTATTCTTACAGTCTGACGATGTTACCGATTACAGGAGATGAAAATTCTCCTTTCAACTTTTATGGTTTGATGTTAAGATACAGCGTAGACAAAAACCAGATACCAACATTTTACTTTTTTAGCATAATTAACAACAAAGATCAAAGTAAATATCAGTTTCGTAGATATGATGGGCATAAGCCAAAAGATCAAAATCCCTGGGTAGCTACACCCTTTGAGCATGCCGTCGGAAACGAGCTACACAAAGGAAATCAGCCAAACACTGTGAAGATCATCGTCGATAACAGCCACTTCACGTTTATAGTAAATGGCAAGCAGGTTGGTGATGCACATGATGATATGTATAAAGAAACTGGAGCACTCGGTATGGGAGTCAACCAGAAGGGCAGCGAAGTGGCATTTACCAACTTCAGGCTAACTCGATTGCAGTAGAACCATGTTTCTTTAGTCTAGAGGACACCTATTCCAGGTGGAGGATATCGTTGATAACTATTCCTACAATACAACCAGTACAACTTTCTATGACACTTATTCAGGCAAGCCTGCCGGCCACAACGCGGCTCGTGGTCCCGATTGCACTCTGGCTAGCAGGGTTTTTGTGCCTGCTAAACATTGCACTGGCCATTTTTTTTCGTAAAAATCCCCCACTAGAGATTGTATCCTACATTCTGGTAGTCGGCGTAGAACTCGTTATTTTTGTCCTGGCACTGCTGGCAAATATCGGTACGCTCTCTCACTTGCCATTCTATCTGCCGCCTAGTCTTCCAATTAACCAGGCGGAGATCGTCGCGGCGCTAGCCATCGGCATCGGCCTCTTTCCAGCCGCATACTGGCATCGCATCAACGTCTCTGAACTGCCAAAGCGGATTGCAGAAGATGGAAAAACGATGAAAGACCGGGAAGAGAGTGTCCATGTGCGAACTGGCAGGCCCGGCGAATGGATGAATTGAGAACTACTGGACCATCGACAAAAAGCTTTTTTTCCTTCGTGTTAAAGTATAAAACGACAGGAGCTAGATAGGAAACTATACTATGCTCCTGTCGTTTTTATAGCCTGGGTCTATTTATAAACTAAGACTTGATACGTTTGTGAACATATGGCTAGTATTGTCGTATAATGGTTGTGTCGCATGCCTTCGACTATTTGCTCTTGACAATTCGAAACAGGATGTACATTTGTGCTAGAGCGAGCACAGATTAGATGTAGTAATCAACAAAGGAATGGCAGCATGACAGCGCATCCCGAAGCGGACCCACCAATTTCTCCATCTATAGTTGAGAGCTCTATTCAGCCTCCTCCAGTTTTTACACAGGCAAATTATGCAATTATAGCTCAAGATCTTGTGCGTACCTTTGACCAAAAGATGGCGGTGAATCATTTGCATCTAGGAATACGCTCAGGTGAATTTTTTGGCTTTCTGGGTCCGAATGGGGCGGGAAAGTCTACCACAATAAAGATGATGGTCGGCCTTCTGCGACCAAGCGCGGGAAGTGTAAGGGTTGGCGGAGTTGATGTATGGAAAGATCCTCTCCACGCGCGCATGCTGATGGGAGTCTTACCTGAATATCTCAATCTCTATGAGCGCCTCTCGGGTCGAGAGTTTATCACCTTCTCAGGACATATGTATGAAGTACCTGAGACCATCATTCACCAGCGCACAGAAGAACTACTACAAGTACTCGATCTCGCGAATGATGCGGACAAGATGATCGTCGACTACTCAGTCGGCATGCGAAAAAAAGTTGCACTGGCAGCCGCAATCATTCATGATCCACAGGTTCTTTTTCTGGATGAGCCATTTGAGGGCATTGATCCGGTCAGTTCGCGAGTCATTCGCAATATACTCCGAGAGCTCACACAGCGCGGCACTACCATCTTCTTCTCATCACACATCATGGAAGTGGTTGAGCGTCTATGCACACGGGTAGGCATCATCAATCAAGGCGTACTCGTCGCTGAAGGCACCCTTCAGGATCTGCGTCAACGCGCCAGCGGAAATACAAAAGATGCCACACTGGAAGACATTTTCCTTAATGTGATTGGCGCATCCAACGGAAATCATAACCTGAGTTGGCTTGAATGAGCAGGTAGGAGAAGAATTATGAGTGTCCACCCAGCCAAGCTACGCTGGCTCTTCTTTCATTAATGTTATGAATGATATTATTATCCTCACTGCCTTCTATGAAGCTTTCAGGAAGTAGGGGAAGAAGCCATCTTGCGGAAAGGGAGGTTTTATGTTTCGTGCAATCTTCTATGGCCTCCCTTGCCATTGCTATTGCTTTTTCTTTATCAGGGAAGAATATGATATCTTCCCATGAAACATTTGTAGATATTGCTCTTTTCCCTTTTCCTCTATCGCTTTTTTCTCTTTTCACTCCTATACTAAATGCGCCACCTATGATGGAGTCCCATGTCCTGTTAGGCATTCTCTCTAGAAGATATTCCATGTTACAAGTTGGATAGTACTCACGAATGAGATCAAGTTCCCATGTCTCTAAAGTTGGTTGTGCTTTGGGTCGCATTCTCCATATATATGCAACATCGGGTCTATTGCATACGGGGCCTATCCAGTGAATAGTGAGCTTATACCAGTGCATTGAACATGGCATAAGTTCTACTTTGGTTGTGAGTAGCTTTATCAACTTCTGTTTTTGTTCTATTGTGAGCTTAGGCCATTCCTCTTTCACGTTTTCTAGCACTGTATAGAACTGTTGTACCTCTTCCTGTCCCTCTAATACATTTGACCGTTTCTTCTTTTCTTCAAGTTCTCTTTTTTGCGCTCGCAACTCTTGTATTCGGTTATAAATCACGGTAACGGGGTTGTCTTCATCTTCCTTATCTTTATCTTCTGTTTCATCTTTTGTAAGCTCAGAGATGAGTATAAGTCTACCTGTGAGTGTCTTAATATCTGCATTGATAGTTTTTAATTGATCTTCGATAGAAACACATTCTTTTACCTGTTGTTGACGTACTTCTTCTAAACTGTGTTCAATGCGTAAAGCTAATTGTTTGTCAAACTCTGCTAATGCTTCTAGCCTTTTCATGACAATTATATCTAATACATCACAACGCATACAAAATATGTCCTTATTATATATTTCTCCTTCTTTCTTCTCGAATCCTTTGTAGTATATTTCCTCACGTACTTCATTTTTATAGTGATTAAACACAGTGCAAACGCTTATCCAGGGTGCTATAGGAGAGCTAAGGACGAACCGTAGTACAGCTTCGGGTGACTGTTCCTTGTTTTTGCGTGCCTGATGTCTTTTTTGAGGATAAGCGAGATGAACAGGAATACCTTCTAGTGTATGGCCTGTAAGCTGAATATAGCCCTTTTCAAAACGTTCTCTGTCAATGATAGCAGGATGATTATCTGCAATAACTTCGCCTGACTCTTGAGAGATTAGCCACCAGCCTATATAAACAACGTTCGTAAACCAGCTCTTGAGGGTGATAGTGGTTTTGGGCTTAAAGCCTCTCGATACCTTGTCAATAGAAGTTCTAAAACAATATTTTCTTGCGTCCTCTTCGGGAATATCAGGAAAAAGATAGGGCATCTTTTCAATGTATCGGGCAAGCTTGGGTATAGAGTAGTTATATGCTTCCCACGTGCTATATAGTTCTTCCATAATTTTAGCCCAGGGTTCGTACACGTCTATTTTTTGTTCCATCTTTTCTTGTCCATAAGGAATCACAAATCCAGGAGGAAGCCAACGCCCATCATAGTTACCTCTTTTGCCCTTATTTTTCTGGTTATCATTCATGTACTTAATATGTGTCTCTATGTAGTCATAAGCGGCTTGCATCTTATCTTTAAATGCTTTTACATGCTCGTAGTTGGAAAAGTTGTAAAATCGTTGCTTACTATTGATAGATAAAGGTGGGACGATCACAAGTACCTTTCTTTTTTCTGCCAGTTCCATAAATGTACCTGACTGCGTACCCCATTTGTCCCTAAACAATCTATCTTCTCTAGAAACGATAACTGCACTAATCAAGCCAGCTTCCATGTCTTTATAGAGTTGATTTAATTTTTCTCTTTGATCTATGCGCTTTTGTCCTGACTTTCCACTTCTTTCATCATATTCCCGTACTCCTGCTCCTTTCTCACCTGATAGGGTTGTGGCGTAGTTCTTGAGTTCTAGTTGTGTTTTTCGGGATTCACCGTTTTTATCATCGGCATCTTTTCTACTTTGGCGTATGTAAACGGCAATTAGTCTGCTGGTGTCAATATTAGGTAATGGTCCATAATTTACCGGTTCGTCTTGTTTGCGGATTTTGAAACCTGTCATGATTAATCCTCTCATCTTTTACATCTTATAGTGTTATGTTTGACTATAGGTTCTGCTTCTTCCATTTTTCTAAACCTCTTTTGTAGCGAGAAGCAAGGAGTGAGTCTGAGTTATCTATATTAAGTACAAATTTAACTCTTCGTCCTATTTTGCCTGGAACTTGTTCCATGCCTAAATGTACGGCCATTGCTATTCCGGTAGGGCTTTCACTCGTGGCATAAATTTTCGTGATTATGATTCCTTGCTCTCCTAACTTCTCTAGTTCTCGCATTGTTCCACGTAGGAGTGTTAGTACATAGTGAGTTCTGATCTCTTCGTCTACATCGGAATCGCTTGCTATTCCTATTACAAGGCATTCTATAGGCTTGCCAATCTCAAATGTTTCTATAGCACTTGTCGGTATGTCTTTGCCTCTAACTTTTCCTTCCATGAAGTTTTCTAATGTTTCATGCTTTAAAGGTAGAAGTCTGATAAATGCTACAAGTTTACCATTGTGTCTCACATGATAATCAAGGCTAGAATTTATATTAAGCCACGATTTACGGACTTCGGTTGTCATCCCTGCTCCACCTACTGTTCTTCTATCTAGTTCGTTTTCATCCTCCATATCGTCCATGTCCGGTATCTCAAAAGTAGTTTGTGAAGGTGGTTCTTTTGACATAATGAAAGCTTCCCAAGTATATGCTATACTTTGTGGCTCTTTATCCAAGCACCCTTATTTCTGAGCTTATTTGATTTTTGATGCTGTTTGCTTTTTCTGAGCTTTTTTCCATTCTTCAAAACCTCTTCTATAACTTTCAGCTATGAAGGATTGAGAGGTTTTTACATCCATTTTGAATTTTATTCTCTTTCCTATTTTTTCGCCAAATTGCTCCATACCAGCGTGTATAGACATGGCTATTCCTGTTGGTGTCTCACTTGTAGCATAGATTGCCGTAATGACAATACCTCTTGTTCCTAGCTTATTTACTTCTCTTATGATTCCTCTTATAAGTGTTGCTACATAGTGCATTCTTGCATCTTCGCCTACGTCGGGATCACTTGCAATAATAGCAAGACATTCTACACTTTTTTCCTCTTCAAATGGTTCTACGTTTTCTGCTGTTATATTCCATCCTCTAATTTTTCCATCCATGAATTGCATTAAAGTGTCGTGTTTGACTGGTAGAAGGTGAAAGAAAGCAACTACTTTGTTGTTATGTTTTACTATGTAACAACTTTCAGGGTTTTTGTCTAGCCAAGATTTACGTAGTTCTGCATTCATTGTAGATGGAGTGATAGCTCGTTTTGCTAGGTCATATACTGCTTCCATATCTTCAGTTCCTCCTATCTCGAATACGCTTTTAGGTGGATCTTGTGCTGTAAGAAATGCTAACCATTTTTCGGCATAAGTATCTATCTCTTCTTTTAAGTACATGCCGTATTGTTTACCTGGTGGAATAACTTTTCTAATTTTCCTTTGAGTTACTAAGTTTCTCAAAGCTGGTTCAGTAATACCTAGTTTTCTCTGTGTGTCTCTACCACTATAGTAGCGATCACTTACTTTAGGCATTTATATCATTCCTTTCTGAAAAATGTGAATGTGACTTATGTATTTATAAATTATACTTCATATACTGTGAAATGTGAATAGAACAAACCTGGAAAATGTAGATGATCCAGTTTTTATTAAAAATGTGAACATCAAAAAAGTGACAAACAAAAAGGTTGACATTTCTATTTACTGTATGTTATATTGTGCTTGTAAGAAGTTCACAGTTCACATTTGTGAATTTCACATTGAAAAATTTTTTTATCTGAGCTATTTCTAGCTCTTGAAAGTAGACCTTTAACAATCGAAGAGGTCCTTAAAGGAATTGAACGTACTGAGGGAAGCAAAGTTCATAAGGGGCGTTCAAAGGGGCTGAAGCTATCGCATTCTCAATCGCAAAGGTTGACGGTTGGTAGTCGGGCGTCTCCGCTTGGCTACCAGACGCTAGCCGTTGCTCTTCAGGCTAGAATGTTCCCTTTTTGTACTGCATATAAAGGATGATGTCAATGTCTGGTGTTCTTGTACGTCTCACTCTCTTTTTTCCGGTTCTCGCCTTAGTGCTTTTTGTATGGCTTCTGTTGTTGCTTGACTTCCCGGTATGGCTCCTGGTTATCCTGGTTGCTGCATTTGGCCTGGCGATGAGTCTGGTCGCGAATGCACTGCTTGGGCCGTTGCTCGCATGGTATGTGCGGGAGCGCTTGCGGAAGAGAGAGGCTGATCGCGTTCAACAGATGTCGTATCGGGGTTGGTAAAAGAAAAGGAGGTCTCTGGTGTCGTGCTCTCGTTGTGTTGTATTGCGTGCTGACTCATTCTATGATTGGTTAGTTGAGCATCCCGCGCAAGTGGTCGGGCGTCCAGGGTGTGAAAATGATTGCCCTATTGCCCGGTGGGTGTCCAGCCTGCTCGGTGTGCCTTGCGAGGTCACCGGCGATGGCTACCTGCTTCAAGGGTCGGATGAGGTGCATTCGATTCCGTCCTGGGTCCAGACCTTTACCCGCCTCGTTGATTTCGCCTTTCCCCTTGATGAGGTGACAGATGAACAAGCCTTGTACTTTCTGCATCTCGCCACGCGTGATCCGTTGGGCATCGTCCCAGCTCGTCCCCTGCTTTCCTCTCAACTGATTCCTTTTGATGGTGTGCAAGTATCCGGGCCGATTGGAGGTAGATTGCTATGAGTCAGTTAAAGAAACAGTGTGTATGTGGAGCAAGTGTATGGGGCTCGGTAACTGGTCTCTGTGAGCCTTGCTATGATAAAGCTTCGGAACAGAATGTCCGAATAAGTACGCTTCCTATGTCTGCGAAGACGTGGGATGAGATTGCACCTTCGTTGTCTTTTGATCCTTCTAATGAAGAAGACTTTATGGAAGATGAATACTGCTGGATGCATGAGCCGGGCGGATGGTTCTGTCCGGAGTGCATTCAGGCCCGTCGTCAAGCTCGTCAAGCGTCGAAGTAGAATAAAACAAGGAGAAAGAGGAGTTTGTCATATGATTCACATTCAAGGGTTCATTCCCGTAAAGCGGTACGCGGTCTCGTTGTATACCTATCAGTTCTGTGCTCCTGGTGAGCTCGCGCACAACATCAAAAGAGGACCGGTCTCTTGCATAACGAGTGAAGGTGCCTTACGTGGGGTCATGCGTCAAGCGGGCGTCCAGTTCGCTCACTTTGCCAAAGTGACTGATCTGGAAACAAAGGTCTGTTATCTCCTCAACAACATTCGTCTAGAAGCTCACTAGTTTCCGCAAAGGAGAAAACACTATGTCTATGGTTTTCATCGTTTTCATTGTCTGTGCGTTGATCTTCCTCCTGTACTTTGGCTCGCACAAAACCCGTTAAGGAGGTGTGTTCGTGCGCGACATCTTCCATACCTTCTGTCACCTCTGCCACAAGAAAGATCATGTCGAGCTGGTCTCCTACCTCGATGTGACCGGCAAACGGTGCGTCTTGTGGCTCTGTCCTGCCTGTAAAGCGCAAGTAACCCGCTAGTGGGTGCAACCACTAACGGGCGAATGTGAGTCTCGTCTACCTGATTCAAGGGCGGGAAACTCGCCTCATTCTCGCATGTCGAATCCCGCCCTGTCAAGGAGGATCATTTCATCATGAGCATCCATCCCTCTCGACAGGCCCTTTCTCTTGTCCCTCTGTTCGTCGTTCTCGCTCTCCTCGTCCTGTGCCTCTCCGCCTGTGAACCGGCCTTGAAGTACCCTGACGAGAAGACAGCCGGAACCGCAACCCCGATCAATAATACCTCGTCTGCAAGCATCGTAGGAAGTCCCAGTATTTCCGCCTCCTTTATCAATCAAGTCCTGATCGCCTACCATTCGCCTGCTGCTGGCAAGGGTCAGGCCCTCTATGACCTGGGCGTCCAGTACCACATCGACCCGGCGTGGGCGTTGGCCTTCTTCATGCATGAATCGTTGTTTGGCACGAAGGGCGAAGCGACGTTTACCCGCTCACTCGGAAACTTGCGGTGCATCCCGAACTACCCCTGCCCTCATGGCTACGCGCAATTTCCCTCATGGGAAGAAGGGTTCAAAGCGTGGTTTGTCCTGCTCTCCGGCCCGCTCTACATCGGGGCCGGTCGAACTGCTGTTGAGGATATCGTACACCGCTATGCTCCTGCTGCCGACAACAATAACGAGCTTGCCTACTGTGCGGCCCTTTCCGCTGCCGTGCAGGAATGGCGGGCCGGTCATGTGACGGTCTAGCCGATGGCCTTCATCCCAGAACTCTACACCGCTGACTGGCGGGCCTCGCGTCAAGAGAAGATCAAGCAGGCGGGTGGACGGTGTCAGTCGTGCGGCGTGGAAGATCGCTCGATTCGAGAGAACGTGAAGGACAAAAGCCCCTACATTGTCTATCTCTCGATCGCACATAAGCACCAGTACGAAACCTGGAAAGAAGATGCGGAAACAATGGTCCTCTGTCAACGCTGCCACCGTCGCTATGATCGGCAATTTCGCCGCCGCTTCGGTCCCCGTCATAACACCCCGGTCGGCTATGCCTCGATCTATACCGAGCATCGGGGCCGGAAAGTCCTCGTCGAGATGACGCGAACCCTCGACGAGTTGCGCGACGTGGTAGCCGCGCTTCCTCCTGGGTCCTCCATTGAAATTCAACTGATCATCATTTTAGCAGTGGTCGGCAACGGCCACTATTCCAAACAGGAGGATGGCTCCCTCTGCATGATCGCCGAGTACGGTGCATGTGTGGGCCTCCTCCCATTGCTCTAACAACGAAAGGATTGCACAGTATGGCAAAGATTCTTCAGGATGATGGCTACAAAACCGTGATTGAGTTGTCCTCAAATTATGAGGCTGGTTATCATTGGCTGACGATTGCTCAATGTGTTGCACAAATAGACATCCAGGGCGTGGCCCTCTGCTCCGTCGATGCTTCAGACGATGAGCACCCGGTGACACGTCTGGAATTGAATCATGCGGAGATGACCGCCTTGATGGATGCCTATCAGGCTTATATGCAGTCCCTCGAAGCGTCCCGCTCCTCTGATGAGGACCTGGGTGATATTGACGATCATCCCTTCTAGCGTTCTCTCTCTCTCTTGCTTCTTGTCTGGTTTCTGACCCTTGCCCGGCTTATCTGGGTAGGGGTCAGGCGCAAGCCAAGAAACGGCTTGACCTGGTCGCACTCTTCGCGTCCAGGAAACAACAAAACATCCCGCTCAGTGAAAGGATCATGCATCATGGCAAACATTCTTACTGGTATTGTGAATGGTATGCGTCCAGTCGGTGGCGAAGTTGAAAAAGGTCCCCGCAAGGGTGAGAAGTGGCACTTCCTCTCAATGGAGATCGTCGATACGGCCTCTGGGAAAGTCTACTCCTGCCAGCTCCGCGACAACGACAAGCAGTACAAAGAGATGACCGAAGCAAAGATGGTCCCCGGTGAAAAAGGGGAGCAGGTAGAAAAGCATTTCCTCAAGCAGGGCCAGGACTTTACCGGCCATCGTGTGAAAGTGCGCATCACGGCTCAGACGGCGGGTGAACGTGAGGTCGAAGGCAAGAATGGTGAGGCTTCAAGCATCATTCTTCAAATTCGTTCTACGATCACGAATATTCGTGATCTGGGTGTCCCACAGGACGAAGACGAATAACCGGTCGCTCCTCCAGCGGTCGTCCCTCTCGTCCAGGGGTGACCGCATCTCTTCTTGGCGTTGGCAACACTAGTCTGCACGCTTTGTGCAGCAAAGAGAGGAATACTACCTATGCAACAAAACACCAATAATGTGCCACCCGCGAATTACTTTGATGATGACGCGGATACATTATCGTCCCCGGTGACTGTCGCCCCTCCTGCAAAGAAGCCTGGCCTCTTCCGCGCGCTCTTCGCGGAGTTAATGGGCGACAACATCGGCAAGCCTGCCCCGCGACCCGCTCAAGGTGTCGTGCAGCACTCCCCACAGGAAAAGGGCCTCACGACTTCAACCATGTCACAGGAGCAACTGCGCACCCGGCGTATGAACCTCATTGAAGGTTCCAAGTTTGGGCGTCCCTTCCATGAGAACGTCATGCTCTTTGTCCTCAAGTTCTGGTTAGTCCTGGGTCCGATCGCCTTTGTGGCCCTGACCACTTCCGAAGTCGCCTACATTCTGACGCACTTGGTCGCACCGGGGGACCGCAACGGACAAACCGTCATCTGGGGCGGTGCGCTCTTCATCGACCTTGCGATGATGTTTACCACCTTCGGCGTAGCGATCAAGCGTCGAGACGTGGCGGAGAAGCGCGAAGCGAACGGGAGTGTGTCGAAGCGGGAAGAGGGGGAGGTCTGGTTCGGCACTCTCCTCTGGTTAATCTTCGCCATTATCAACATTGTGAGTCAGGCGGCCTTCCTCCTGCACGTCATCCAATCGGCGGGTTCCCCGCCTGCCGATATGAGTCTGCTCTACCTCTTCGTAGGCTCTCGTGTCGTTGGCTTCATCCTGGGTGACGCCTCAACCGCCTTCTTCCTTGCCAAAGTAGACAACTCCCAGCTCAAGTTGCTTGCCCGCGCCGAACGGGAAAAGGGCGCACTCTACAAGGACATCGCCCAGGCGGAAGGGGCGCGCCGTTTGACAGAGGCGAAGGCCGAAGCTGAAGTGCGCCTGGTGCAGATTGAAGTTGAAGAGAAAGAGCAAGACGCCATGTTCCTGGCTGACCTCAAGCGCCAGGTCTTCACCGATATTCTCAACCGCCGACCTTCAGCGCCCGAACCAAACGGCCCGAACCGTTCCCGTCTCAGTCGCTCTGACTCCTGACCCGTCGCCCGTCATTCGTCGCCCGTCATCCGTCATCCGTCCCGTAGCGTTCTCACCCTGGAAGCTGTCACTTATGAAAGACTCCCAAATCTTTGCGCGCCACGCGCCCAACTCGTCGCCCGGTACTCGCCTCGCGCCTCCGGGCGGGGAGGTCCTCTCAGGAGGTCGGACCTACCGTCCCTTCCTCACTCACCCACCTATGAAAAAGGAAAGTCTATGACCTATCCCACCCCTCTAACCGTACTCTGTAAACCCAATCTACAGGCCGTTCTAGACACCATTACTGAGACGGTCAACAATGCCCCTCCCACAACTTCTGCCTATAATTAGTATACCGAGCCTGAAACCTACCTAAAATCGCGTTGAGAAGCAATTCTGAGCGACTTGACAACCTGATGACGAACAAAATATACCCAGAACTCATAAATAAAAGGAGGAGAGACAAATGGAACTGACAGTACCAATGGGAGATCATTCGTATAATCCAGGCAAAAATGTACTAGCAGTGGATCAAATTGTGAGAGAGGTCTTGACGGGTTATTGTCGTGACCTTCCTGCTGAGGTGGTTGAGAGAGTGATTGCTATGCACAAGAAATATGGTGAACTGGCAGCAATGGAGGCGGCTGTCATAGCTGTAAAAACAAGAGAAATTGTGAAACAGTTCTAGTATGAACATCCGTTCGATTCACTTGGCAAAGGAAGATCAAACCCACAACTCTGCTGTGGCCTAGATCCGCTACGGCCCGTCGGAGACACCGTGCTCTTCTCTCCTGTTCGCTACAGGACGGCAAGGGCGTGAAGAAAATACCATTCACGAAGCCCTTGACTCCATGCGCTATACTCAGTTTTCAGTCAGCGCGGCCCATTGATCTCTGCATTAGTCCTGAGTCGCGCTGACGGCCCTTGTCTCAAAGCGCATGGAGTCAAGGGTGGTATTTTTAGCCCTGGTCGTCCTGAGACCAACGTGACGCGTCTTCCCTCTCTTGCTCTACTTTCCTTGTCCCTTTTTCCTGCACCCTTCGGAGTCCCGCCCTATGAATCTCTACAATCTCGCGCTCTGGCTCACCTGGGACCCGCTTGACCTGCACCGCTCGGAAGTCTTGCCGGTCCTTGCTGACAACGTCGAAGCAGAAGACCCCTACAATGCTCTCTGTATCGTTATGACTGCTCTCAAACTCAAGCGAGTAGGCCACGCTGCCGTTCAATGTCCAGATGGTTTCATCGTCCGTCATGACAACCTGAAGCTCTCCGAGCTGGAAGCAGTGGACGCGACGATGGAAGCAACCGTAGGCTGAGGGGTGCAGCAAGTAAACCGCACCCCTCAAAATGCATTTTTATTTCTCTCTCTCTCTTATGCATTCTTACCTATCGCGTTGACGGGAAAAAAGAAGTGCAATCCCTGCCGGGTCTTGCTTGTCCCCTCCTGCTCTCTTGTCTGTCTGTCCCTAGTCTACCAGAATTTTGAACCAGTGAAAAGAGGTGTTGTTCTCATGACAATGTACGTTGATGATCTCTACAACTACCCGGACTGCACGCTCCGTTACAAGGTCTGGTGTCATATGGCGACCGATGGCCCCATTACAGAACTGCACGCCTTCGCCGCCCGTCTGGGCCTTCGTCGCTCGTGGTTCCAAGTAGGCAAGTCGGGCCGTTTCCCGCACGACGACCTGACACCGAACAAGCGCGCTCAAGCGTTCCGCCTGGGTGCCCGTCCCGTTCCTTCTATACAACTTTTCTGTCTCTGTTCCTCCCCCTCACTCTCAGGAGGTGCGACCGATGCTCAAACCTGATACCCCCCCCCTCTTCTCCCCTCGCCGTCCTCTCGCTCTTTCCCGGTATTGGTCTGCTCGATCGAGCATTCGAAGAAGAGGGCTTTATGGTCGTGCGCGGTCCTGATCTCTTGTGGGGTGGTGATATCCATCGCTTCCATCCGCTCCCCGGTCTCTTCGGTGGAATCATCGGCGGCCCTCCCTGCCAACGCTTCAGCCGCTTTCGTCACCTTGTCCAGCACAACGGCTATGCCCTGGCTGAAAACTTGATACCAGAATTCGAACGCTGCATCTTTGAGGCGCAACCGTCCTGGTTCATCATGGAAAACGTCCCTGATGCGCCGCTCCCGGTCGTCCCCGGCTACGCTATCCACGCCCAACTCTATAATAACCGATGGTGCGGCGGCGTCCAGAATCGTCTGCGCCGCATCTCCTTTGGAACTCGCTCTGGCCTCCGCCTCGATATCCCTGGCGAAGTCTTCGCGTCCATCGACTATGCCTCTGCCGTCTGTGCGAGTGGCGGAATCAAGCCCGGCATCCCCTCTGACCCTTCCGCCCGACTGAAGTATATGGGATGGAAGACCCGCGAAGCCTTCGAACATATCCGCCGTCTTCAGGGCCTCCCAGACTCCTTCGAGCTGCCGCCCTTTACCATTTCCGGTGCCATTAAAGCAGTGGGCAATGGCGTCCCGCTCCCGCTCGGTCGTGCCATTGCCCACGCCGTCTATCAAGCATGCTGTGAAGTTGAAAGGAATAGATCATATGCAAAGCCCCGTCAAGCTCCTGAGCGTCTGCCCTGACACCCTCGTCCTGAACGTCTACCCAACGAACGGTCACTATCAGATAGAGCGGGTGGATATGTCCCTTGCCCTGAAAGGAGAACTAGAACAACTCAAGAAACTTGCCCAAGACCTGGAACAGCCGGTCCCCTCCCGCTTTATCTTCCGAGGCTCCAACCTCAAGATGCAAGCCAAAGGCGGCGACGGCTTCAACTGGATTCTCAAGAACAATGACATTACCCTGGCGGTCAATCGCTCCTCGAAGATGCTCCTCTGGGGACAGGTCCGATGTTCTTCGGAATACCTGCAAACGACGCGAAACCTGGGCGGCACCGTGTGCGATGTCCACATTTTCCTGATGTCCATCTTCGGCCAGTTGATCACGTTGCAACCCTCCGCCCTTGATATCGCCGTCGATGTGGCCTTCCTGGACCTGGGCACAATCCAGGACGTGAAACAACACTTCGTCACCCGTGCACAGCTCACCGGCCAGCTCCCCGCCGACGAACGCGAACTTCTCCTCGATGGCCCCGACGCCATTAAAGAACGCTGGGGCCGCTTGACTGGTCTCCCCTTTGGCTCCCGTACAGGTGCCCTCTCTGCCCTGATCTATGACAAGACCCACGAGATCAAGTACCATTCCCCGGAAAAGTCGTGGATGGTAGATATCTGGGAAATGAACGCTGAAAAACAAGGTTTCTGCCTCCTCAAATCCGCACAAATCTGGCGTATTGAAATGCGCCTCAAGCGTCCAGCCTTAAATGAGATGGCACAAGAAGAAGCCTTTCACGGCATCAACGACGCCTACGAACTAGAGGCCCACCTTCCGGGCCTCTGGGCCTATGCCGTAGGCCACGTGGGCGGCTCCCCCGTCGACGGTCTCCCTGATGGCTGGCTCCGCTATATCATCCCCTCCGAAACGGATACAACCCGCTCCCGCTGGCCTGTCCATCCCGATTGGTCCACCATTCAATCCGCCTTCGTCCCTGAACCAGTCGAGGAGTCCGACTACGAACGGGAACAACGCGAACGAGAAGAAATTCTGAGCGACCTGGATGCCTACCTCGCCCTGCATCCGGACGCCCTCCCGTCTCGCTCCTCCCGTTCTTCCCGCCCTTCCGTCTCCCCTCCTCCTCCTCCTCGCCTGCAACCCTTCCAGCCCTTCGGCCCTGCTGCCCTGGCTGCCCCTGCCCCTGATGCTCTGATCGACCTGTCAGAGGTGCCGTCTCCTCCAGCGATCGACGAGACAACCTCTGCCCTCGATCTGATCGACCTTGCTCCCTACGTTCGCAAGCGCAAACATGAAGTCAACATGCGTCGCCTGGTCGCGCAAATAGCTGGGTGCCTCATCACGGCGGAAGCATGGCGAAAACCCGCTGCCCTCTCCCCCCCAGCTCCCGGCGATCCCGACCATGAGGAACCAGTCGAGCCGGACATCTCCTCCACTGTCCACTATGTCTACACTCTTGTTGAATCCTACCTCTCCGAAAAGAAGCGGGACTTCTCCGAAGCAGTCCACAAGAAGCGTGTCCTTTCTGATCTCGAACAAACCCTTGCCCGCCTGGACGAGTCCTTCACCAACACAATCAACGATGATGAAGACGATCAGGCTTCGGCCTAACTAGCTAGAAAGAGGTATTCTATGGGGCTTGATGAAACCTTGAAATATGGCATGATGAGTGATTTCGAGCTAGCTTTGTGGTCGCTTTCTCCTGAAGAGCGAGAGATGTTGAAACGATATGCTTTATACTATTGGCGTGAATATGGTAACGATCAGGTGTACCTGAAAGGAGCAGAGTTGCCTGCTAAAAGGGGGCTAGAAGGCAACTCTTCTTATGGTTCTTTACCTCAGATTGAGCGAGGTGTGATATTCTCTGAAAGGATATAAATTTTAGCGTGTTAAGATTTTTATTAAGTCAGGGAGGATACATGATATCATTCCGTAGTTCATTACATTTGCGAAAGCTACGCTGGCTCTTCTGGCTACGCTGGAAAATGTTTACACGCAGTTTCACCCGTAAAGGGATTGCGCGGATTATCGGAACGGTCTTTCTGAGTCTGTTCGTGCTGATTGTGGGGGGTGGAATTGCAGCAGGTACGTTTCTAGGCTACAGGCTTGCTCCAAAACCGATCAACACAGAACTCCTCTTTCTTGTTTTAACTGGCATATACCTTCTCTGGCTTGTGCTCCCACTCTTAGAATTCTCGACCAACGAAGGGCTGGATATCTCCAAGCTCGCGCTCTTTCCCCTGACACCTGAGGAACTGATGCTCAGCCTATTGTTTTCTACAGTGCTAGATATTCCTACAGTCGGATTGGTGCTGGCGTTGGGAGCTGTGGTGGCCGGATGGGCGTTATCTCTGCCCCTGGCCCTGATAGCACTGCTGGCCATGCTTGTCTTCTATGTACAACTCGTTGCTATTAATCAGCTTGTACTTGCACTGCTACAGCCTATTCTTCAAAGTCGCCGCTTCCGCGATCTCAGCATCATTCTCATCGTCCTTCTCTCCTCATCCGGCTACCTCTGTCAATTTGCCGTTCGCGCATTATTGAATAGAGATATTGTAAACAACGTTGAACACGCGAGCATCTCGCCATATCTGCAATGGTTGCCTCCAGGTATGGCCGCACGAGTGATTCAGCAGGCATATATCGGCAACTGGGGAGCAAGCATACTGTGGCTGGCTGCACTGACAGCGCTCAGCGTATTGTTCTTGTTCTTATGGCAACTGATAGTCAAACGTAGCCTGACGGCGGCGGATAGCGGAGGAACAGTTACTAGCAGGAGCATCAACAGTCGGACCAGAGAATCGAAGCCAACCGGAACATATACGACTGAAACTGGTTTGATAAAGCGCATCATTCCACAGCAGATGTATGCATTGATTATTAAAGACCTTAAGTATTTCTGGCGTGATCCACAACTCAAGGCCACATTTCTACAATCGCTGGTCTCTATCGTCTTTTTAATTGTCTACTTCGGCTTTACCTTCTTTAATAATGCAGATAGCAATGGGGAATTTCTATCAACACTAGGACCCTGGGCAGTTCTTATTGCACCTATGCTTATATTACTGTCATTGTACACCCTCACTTATAATGTTCTGGGCCTTGAGCGACAGAGCTTGACCACGTTGCTGCTCTTTCCAATTGAGCCAAAGTATATACTCTGGAGCAAGAACATTGCCGTCTTCATTGTCGGCTTTGTAGAAGTCTGCATCCTTATTTTGCTGGCTGCAAGTGCTACGCGGGCCTGGTACTTCGCCCTCCCGGCCTTTGTCGTGGGCCTATCCGGAATCGGCATTATTCTTGGAATTGGAAACTTTACCTCGGTCTTTTTCCCTCAGAAGATGCGTCTCAGGCAGAGGGGTTTCCAGACTACCTCGAATACTTCGGCAGAGGGAGGATGTCTGCGCTCTCTCTTGTCTGTAGTTGCGTTTTATCTCATGCTACTCATCTTAGTACCGGTCGCAGCAGCGGTTGTCTTACCAGTATTTCTCCATCACCAGTGGATCTGGTGGATCAGCCTGCCTCTGGCTCTGCTGTACAGCGGCGCTATCTATTTTTGGATAACCCTCGCAGTTGCGCCGCGTATTCTCAATAAAGCACCTGAGATCCTGGCAGTGGTTACGAAAGAATAGACAGGTCGCTACGCGGGCGGCGTCCTCTCTTTCTTGTTATCATCTTTGGGATCACGTCTCCTGGCATAGCGGCGGAAAAGGATGATTGGCACAACCAGTAAGGCCACTACAATAAGATAACCAGCAATATTTGCCACCTGTTCGAATAATGAAGCTTGTTGAGGAGTCGTACCAAAAGTTGGAGGATAGACGCCCGAGATAATAAAACGAGGTGAGCCACCTGCCCGTATAGTCGTGATAACTTGTCGACCAGGAATATCATAGAGAGCAACCGAACCATCATCGAGCGCGCCGAAGCCGAGCTGTCCATCATTAGTAATAGCAATTGACGACGGGCGCGAGGTAAGCTTTATGACGCGATTTGGCTCTTTAGGAGCCTTGAAGCCAGCGTTTATAGGAGTCAAGACCACAAACTGCTTATTCTTTTGATCGGGCACATACACTTCGCCGGTGGTTGCATCATAGTCCATTGGGCCGTAGTCACCGCCAGAGAGCAATGGAGTCACAGAATAGGGTGCGTTGAGATCAATGGCCACCACTGTTCCCTTTGCTGTGGCAGCATAAACTGTAGCACCAGGCGGAATGGAGAGATAGCGCGGCCCCTCTGGCAACGGGACGGTGCCCAATGCTTTACCACTGATATCATCAAAGATGTCGATCGAAGAGGGATTGGCCACCCAGAGCTGATCGCCGGTGCCACCAGAGATCGATGTGCCGATGGCCGCAAATGTCAACCCAGAGACGGGTCCAGCCGTCTGTATAACGCGCTTGACTTTACAATTAGTCGCATCAAGGACTGTCACGCTCGATGCTCCACTGCCGCCAGCATAGAGCGTATTCACATTTGAATCGAACACCAACAATGTGGGCTGACCAGGAACATTCGCCGAGCAAATTATACTACCAGTTTTGGCCGCCACAATCGAGACTTTATTTAATTGTGGCTGTGTTACATATAAGAAGCGACCATCCAGGCTCAAGGAAATGGTACCTGGATTACCAGGAATGGAGATAGTGCCCGTTACCTTTTGTTGCTGCACATCCACAACACTCACACCTTTAGGAGTTCCCGATACATAAGCAAGGTTGGGGGCTCCACCATCTGCATGAACAGTAGGAGTATATATAAACGGAGCCAACAGGAATAGCAGATTAAAGAGAAGAAAGAGCATACCAGAACGACGAAATCCACGCAAAAACATTACTATAATACTCCTAATCTATTCCTTAACTATGCCTTCGGTGTGAGCGAGACCCACACCGTGTGCCCCTGGTCATAGCGATATACCTCAGTAGGATACGAGAGGGCCAGGTAGAGCCGTGAAGCATCAGCAGAATCGGGAGTCAGGCTCTCAAGATTGCCTTTAATCTGTGGAAGCGTCTTCCAGCTATGTCCACCATCAGCACTCTTGTATATCAGCCGTCCCGTCTTTCCATATATCTCCTGAGATTGAATGGGTGAAGCTGTTAACGCGCCATAACGCGCATTAGTGTAGACCAGCTTAAAGGACTTGCCACCATCCTGCGATGAATAGATCCCTGCATCGCCCGAAGCATAGATTGGTTGCTTTGGACCAGACGTTGTCATACCGTAGACAGCGCCATCCACACTCTGCACAGTAGACCAATGAGCACCACCATCCTCACTGCGCGCTACTCCATCATTACTATAGATAAGAAGACTTCCAGGAGCGCCTGGAATGGCGAGCATTCCCAGAATACGCCCAAACGGCAGAGGGCCAGGAGAGGTAAAGTGCTTGCCGTTGTCCTTGCTCACTTTAAAGCCTTGAGCACCTTCCCGCGTCACATATGTATAAACCTCATCAACAGAATCATTGCCAGCCGCAACGAAATACATATCACCAATGTTGGCCGTCTTCACGCCCATCTGCCAGCTAACACCCTGGTCCAAACTTGTATAAAGAGCCTGGATGCCCTTGGGATTATTGATCGAAGGCTGCGTCAGTACATACAAACGCTGTGAATTCAGCGGGCTGCTCACAAGCGAGAATGTCATCATGCCGTCCATAATCTGACCGGGACCAGCCGCTGTTACGGTCCAGTTAGTACCTCCATTTGAAGAACGGAAGAGGCCATAGTGAGTGGCCAACACCAGTACATTAGAGGGAAATGACAAAAAAGAGTGAACATGATTCTGTGCCGTCCCGAAACCATTCACAGGCTGCTGAGGAGGATTATCCGCTGTCGTCGTGCTCGTATTGACACCTCCACAGGCAGAAAAAAGGAGAGCACACAGGCAGAAAATCAGACCAAAAGAAGAGAGAGACCTTTCACCGAATTTTACGCGGTTAAATACTATCGATGATTGATAGATTTGTGTGACATAATCATTTCTCATGAGAAAATCCTGTATTTTCTATTTTTACCTGACACAAATCATAATAAAACAATGCTCCTCACACCACAATAGTTGTAGAGCTTAGCAAACAGGTTCTACTTTTATTATAGCGCAATTTGCACTGTAAGCGAGGAGGTTAGATGTTTAATCTCACAACAAGAGGAGAGAAGTGTACTTGCACTATTTTAATGGTATAATGCCGTGTATGGATGATACCAATCTTGCCGATTTAGAAGCACTACTCCAGGTCACGTTCTCCGATCGATCACTGCTCAAACGTGCAGTGACCCATCATTCATGCTGTCCTGAAACGGCGGTCCGAGATTCATATGACACACTCGAATTTCTGGGCGATGCCATCATCAGTGCGCATGTCGTCGAACATATCTATCGCAGCTTTCCCCAAGCTTCTGAAGGAGAGATGACGGCGATAAAATCGGAGGTGGTGAGCCGGCGGGTACTGGCACGGGTTGGACAGAAGATTGGATTATTTCCTTATATTTGCATCGATGTTGCCAACCTACGTACGTTCAACGAAAGATCACGCGACTCGTTGTGTGCAGATGTACTTGAGGCTATCGTGGGAGCTCTTCATATCGATCGAGGTACCGACACAGCACGAAACTTTGTGAACCAGCATATTTTCCCAATGGTAGAATTGGTCAGCACGCATACGATAGATACTAACCCCAAAGGCCGTTTACAAAAGCTCATTCTGCAACGTTCAGGCACGCTCCCACGCTATCGCGTCTTAGAACAGAGCGGGCGGCACAACGATCGTGTTTTCCTGGTAGGAGTCTTTGAACACGACAAACTACTGGGAACGGGCCAGGCATCCAGCATCAAAGAGGCAGGTCGTTTAGCTGCGCACGAGGCGTTGAAAGTACTGAATGATACAAAATAATCTTCTCGCATGGTATGAAGACAATCTGTCAGTGAAGGAACGCAAGCAGCGAGGCCATTTCTCGACACCGCCTCATCTTGTTAAACAAATTCTGGATGCTTGCGGTTATATTCCCCAACATGAGCTCGCGCCGCTACGAGTACTAGACCCGGCATGTGGTAGCGGCAACTTTGTGACTGAGACAGCGCGGAGGCTCATCGCATATGGAAAGCGAGTTGGCCTTTCCGAGGCGACAATCGCCAATCTGGTGAGGCATAACATCTGGGGATTCGATCCTGACCCCGTCGCCTGTTTTCTGGCTGAAATGCAGATGCGCAATGCTTTGCTTGACCAGGATACCTCAGAGGGAGACATGGAAAAGCTCAAGAGGGGCGCGAACAAAGGCATGCAGATAGGGAATGTCCAGATTCATCAAGCCGATGGGCTCGCATTTCCCTGGCAGCAGGGAGGACAAGTCGATCTGCTGCTCGCCAATCCTCCATATCTCGCTGCCAAGAACAATGACCTGAGCGTTTATCGATCCGCGCAACAACGAGGCCAGGCGGATAGCTATCTCCTCTTCCTGGAGCTAGCCCTGCAAGTCGTACGACCAGATGGCTGGCTGGGGCTGGTCTTACCCGATCCGGTGCTGGCGCGGTCAAACGCGGCTAGAGAACGCAAACGGTTGCTCGCCGAGACCACGGTCCATCATCTCTGGCACCTCGCAGATGTCTTCGCCGCGTATGTTGGAGTCGTGGTCATCGTAGCCCAGAAGCGACCTCCTCCATCCGCACACTACATCACATGGAGACGAGAGCGCTGGCCGAAAAAAGCTGCGATAGAAGCATCTATAGAATCTGCTAGAGACGAGCGTTCTCGACACGAAGTATCCGGAGGCGGATCTGGTAGTGTCTCACAAAGGCTTTTGTACTTTCAGGAAGGTGCCGAGCTACGCTACCTACTTGGCCACTTGCAAGGAACGCCAGTCGAGCGATTTCAATCTCAGTCTCAATTTCAAATCCGTCGCGGCGAGGAGATAAGCAAGGAGAGCCCTCTGCTCAGTAGAAGGCCCAACAGAGATGAGAACGGCGAAGACTGGTATCCGGTACTGCGCGGAGGTAGCGATGTGAACCCGTATGGGATACCTCAGACACAGTACTGGATACTCCGAGACAAGATTTTTAAACCTTTAGAGCGCTACCTACAACCCAAACTCCTCATTGTGAAGAGCTCGGATCGACTACAAGCTTGTCTGGATCTGCAAGGACACGTAGTACTACAGACACTCTACATGCTCTCGATTCATAAGCAGAGTGGAGGCACACCAGCCGCCTCTGTAGCAATGCCTGACGCTAGTGCGACTCAGCGGCATACTGAAAACTTCTTTACTACAGAGGATGAACTCTACTACCTGCTCGCGCTCTTCAACTCGCGATTGTTGCAAGAGTATGTCTACGTCATGCATACCGCCTACAAATGGGTGCAGCCACAGATCGAACAGCGCGTGCTAGCACAGTTGCCGATTCCACATCAGGTCGATGTACAGGCAAAAAGGCAGATCATCCAACGCGCCAAACAGATTATGTACGCTTGCAGTGAATCATCCTCCGATGTAGAATTGAAAGAGCAAAGACAAGTCTGGTACGAGGAGCAGGAGCAGGCCATCTGCCAATTGTATCAGGAGGCCATTCAAGAGAGAAGGCTAGAGAAACTTTTTCAATCTTTTGAGCAAGAGTCGCCTCTCGACGTTCGAGACGAAGGAGTCATACAACATGGTTGAGACACGGCCAATCCGCGTCCTGGTCGCCAAACCAGGGCTGGACGGACATGATCGCGGCGCGAAAGTCATCGCCCGCGCATTAAGAGACGCAGGGATGGAAGTCATCTACACCGGCATTCGCCAGACGCCAGAGATGATCGTCGAGGCCGCCGTCCAGGAAGACGTAGATGCTATACTCATGAGCATCCTCTCCGGCGCACACATGGCCCTCTTCCCACGAGTCATGGAACTACTTAAAGACAACGAGTTAGACGACGTGCTGGTTGCAGCAGGCGGCATTCTCCCCGACGAAGATATTCCAGCCATCAAAGCAATGGGCATTCAAGGCTGTTTTGGACCTGGCACCTCGACCGAGGAGATCATCAAGTTTGTGAGAGAGAATGTGCGACATGAGCGTCTGAGTATCGAAGTATGAAGAATATCACTGAACGTCTTCTCGCAGGCGACCGTCTAGCTCTTGCGCGGATGATTACACTCATCGAAAACGAGATCCCAGAGGCACGCAGTTATCTCGCAGAGCTGCACCAGCACACAGGCAAAGGACACATCGTCGGAGTCACTGGCTCACCCGGCGCAGGCAAGAGCACGCTTGTCACTCATCTTGTCCGTGAACTGCGTAGGCGGAACAAGAAAGTTGGCGTCGTCGCCATTGATCCCAGTAGCCCCTTCACCGGTGGAGCCATCCTTGGCGACCGCATCCGTATGATGGAGCTATCGGGCGACCCAAATGTCTTTATTCGCAGCATGGCCAGTCGTGGCAGCCTGGGTGGACTCTCGGTCGCCACACGCGACGTGGTGAGGGCGATGGACGCTGGCGGCTATGATCCCATCATCATCGAAACAGTTGGAACGGGCCAGGCTGAAGTCGAGGTCATGCGCAGCGCCCAGAGCGTCATCGTCGTCGTTGCCCCCGGCATGGGAGACGACATCCAGGCCATCAAAGCTGGCATCCTCGAAATTGCTGACATCTTCGTCGTCAGCAAGGCCGACAAGGCTGGAGCAGACCAGACCGTCGCCGAACTCGCCATGCTCCTCAGCCTTGACGCCAATCGCAAAAAGGCCGCGTGGCGCATCCCCATCTTAAAAACCTCAATTGTTAAAGAGCAAGGCATCGTCGAACTCGTTGATGCCATCGCCAGACACCAGGTCTACCTGAATGAAAGCGGCTCGCTCGCACAAAGGGCTGAGCGCCAGATGCGCAGTGAGATCCAAAATCTCATCTTTCAATCCGTCTTTCAAATCCTACAAGACAGGGTCAGCGCCGAAGAATGGCACATGCTGCTCGAAGACGTGAGCAAAAAAGAGCGCGACCCCTATAGCGTTGCCAGCGAACTACAGGCACGGCTGGGACTTCAGGGCGATTCCTAACATCGATAGAATAACTATAAGCAATGCAAGAGCGACAGAAATGTAAGGATAAGAGAAAGAAAGAGACTAATTTTGCATATCCTTATCTAGATCAGATGAGTGTACCTCAAAAGGACGATCCTGATCTTTCTGGTTATCAAACCAATAACTACGATTCTCGTTCATACTCACGCCCGATGACACATCGATGCAGTAGACAAGATCCTCATCATATTCGGGTTCTGGAGCCAATGTAAACTCGTGGAAGTAAAGCTCATCAGACCATTTCGCTCTCACGTTGACGTGCGCGAACAACCAGGAGTTGGGCATCAGATAAGCATGGAGATGCTGTGGAATAAGAGAGAACGGCAGGCGCACACGTTGATAATGATCCCAGCAGCCGACACAGACATCGATAGAGGACTCTTCCGCTCGTCGCTCTACATCCGTAATATGAAGCATAACCCGGTAAGGTTTGCGAGACGTGGCGATAGAACCCTGTAACTCTGCGGCACAAAACTCAAGATAGTCTTTTATTGTGGACGACTCGAACTCGCGCATGTGCAAAACAACGGGAAGTTTTGAGCGCCATCTTCTGATTGAAGTATGCTGATCGATATCCAGGTAACGAGTCACCAGCAGAGTTGGTATTCCAGCATCGTAGAGGGAGGCGGCAAGCTCCGCACCCGGAAAGAGACCAGAGGTTACTCCATTTAAGCGATTGGAGCAGATCGCGGCTTGTGCGTGATCCTGAACAAAAGAGACGATTTCAGGAATGCTTCGCAGTGGTCGAGGAACATCAACTGTCTGGAAACCACCCATCTCTGCTTCCCAGTAAGGCAACGTCATCTCTGGCCCATCATCATCACAATCGATAAACGCAACAACCTTGATCTTGTAGTCAAAAAATTGGGCCAATACATCCATTTGTCTACCTCCACCACATTTCTACCAATGCAACTATTTGTCACATTGTAACAATCATGACATATGAGGATATGCTACACAGCTTCTTCCGCTTGTATCCCCCTTATCGGTCCCAAAAGTGTATATCTTTCAATCTCTACTGTCTCACTCCGACGACGATCAGATAGCACATGCTTCAGCAATCGCAAAAATGAGAAGAGTATTCCAGAGATGGATTTCTACTTACTATGCTTTTATCTTAGCATATTGATTTCGTAAATGCAAGGCAATCTTTTCAAAACTATATTGGTTTTTATCAATATAAATGCATGCGGTTATTCATATGCTACGTGGGTGAAATAAGCAGCTCTTAAATGAATTTGAGTGAAGCATTTCTATTTACTGCATTTAAAATTTTCTATATTACTGATGAATTGAAAAACATAGGTGTTTATTGGTTGACAATAGAGGGGGAAGTCGATACAATAGTAAAAGGAACATATGCACGTATCTATAGATCATACGGCGGTGTTGGTGGAGGTGTTTTGTGCAACAAGAGAGAATGTGGCAAGGGCAGGATCTGGCGGAGGTCCTGGCGGAACGATTTCACATACAGACTGGCTTTCACTGCGATCAGCGGAAGCTTCTTGAACATTTAGTGCAGGGAGAGCGCCTCCTGGTCATTCAGCCAGCGAACTGGGGAGCATTGCTCTGTTCTCAGGTGGCGAGCACCTATCTTCCTCATCTCACCCTTGTCTTTTCACCACTGAAAGCACTCCTACGCGATCAATGTCAACGCAGCAACAATCTTTATCACATTCCGAGTGCCCTTGTGAGTTCAGATAAGAGCTTTCAAGAGAACTGTGCGACGTTTACGCGAGCAATGGCAGGCACTATTAAGATACTCTTCCTTGCATCCGAACAGCTAGATAGTGCGAACTGGCAACAATATATTCTGAAGCTTAAGATCAGCTTGCTTGTTGTTGAAGAGGTGCATTGTGTCTCAATGGAGAGCCACGACTTTCGACAACACTACCGGAGGGTTGTGGAGATGATGAATGCTCTTGTTCCAGGCACACCCATGCTGCTACTTACAGAGGCAGCAAATAAGCATGTTGAGGCCGATATCTTGCGGCAGTTCTGTGCTGTCAACGTTATCCGGAGCTCGCTACAGCACACGAATCTGTGCTTACATGTAGTACGCCTGCATGGAGACTGGGAAAAACTTTGCTATCTGGCGACAGTATTATCCGAGCGAAGAGATGCAGGAATCATTTACACGGCAACACAGGAGAGCGCAATGATGATTACTCTCTTTTTGTGTTCGAGTGGTATCAAGGCAACGTGTGAGCACACCTATTGTGATGATGGAAAACGACCGGATGCTGAATATAGTCTGGAAATCAGTCAATACAGTGTCCGATGTATGCTTCCCGAGCAAGACAAAGATGAAGACACAAGAAGTATTCGTTTTGTGATCCATTATCATGCACCTGGCTCTCTCATTAACTACTATCGAGAGATAAGTAGTTCTATTCAACATGATAGTAGGCTATGGTGTGTTCTGTTATATGATCCAGCAGACATAGTACAGCAAGAACGCTACATTGAACAAAATGAGCCTCAGGAGCAACATTACAGAGAAGTGCTTTCGCTACTACAGGCTCACTCACAAGGCGCACACGAAAACAATCTGCAACTCAATACTGGCCTCTCTAGATTCGTGCTACAGGTCATACTGGATGACCTGCTAGAGCAAAGGCTTGTGATATTCAGCAAAGAAACGCGACGATATACGCCTACATCCAGAGCGTTGTCAAGGAGAAGTGAAACGAGAGCAAATGGGAAAAGCATCGTCGATTTTTCTATACACAAACAGATCAGGAGGAGAAAACTGAAAGAATTAGTAGCACTGCAACAATATACACATACTGCACACTGCTACGCAGCTTATCTCAGCAACTATCTTGGAAATGAGATAAATGGTTATGATCGATGCGGACTCTGTAGCAACTGTAGTAAGCAGCAATTTCCAGATGTACACCCAACGCAAAGAATACATATAGCGGTTACAGGGTTTCTTGAGAACGATTTTTTACCCTACATTGAGCAGCAAGATACAGAAACAGGTCGGGCACACGAAGCTGGCTGGTCGTTATCATATCATAACGGAAGTCGGGTTGGCAGACAGATCCATGCCTGCAAGTACTACGGTGCAGGGCCTTTCCCCTTAAGCCTGGTCCTACGCGCGACTGAGATAGCAAAGACTCGCTATCCCGTCCAGAATTTTCAAGCAGTTGCCAGCGTACCGCCTAGCGAGAGCGGTTCCCTGGTAGAACAGTTCGCCCGGCAGATAGCCAGCAGATTAGGCAAAGAATATTTTGCAGGGCTTGTAAAGATACGAACTACGTCTACTCAGAAGCGGCTGAGCAATCGCATTCAAAAAGAGAACAACGTACGAGGTGCATTCGCAGTTAGAGAGCCTGAAAAGCTGGTACGCTCCACGCTTTTACTGATCGACGACATCTACGACTCAGGTTGCACTCTCTATGAAGCAGGCAAGACACTCATCGAGGCTGGAGCGGAGGCTGTTTATCCACTCACAATTGCACGCACGCTATCGACAGATCAAGAACAAGGAGGCATGGTACGATGATAGAGGTGGACGTAGAGGAACAGGCATACTGGCTACTCCTTGCGTATCGCTGCGGTCTCACGACACGCATTGTTAACGAGATCATTACAAGCTGGTGTCAACAGCAAGGAAGACCGCTACGCGAGTTCTTTCGGACTAGTCCTGACGAGTGGAGAGCAGTCTGTAAGTTGAGGGAGAAGACCATCAGGAAGTTGGAAAAGATTTGCAACCCACAGCAGGAAGCTTTAGTAAGCGATCAAAAAATAGAGGCGCTCAATGAGCAAGCGGTAATCTTAAAGCAATTAGAGTATGAGTCCATCTACACCCTCAACAGACTTGATGCTAAATATCCAGCTAGACTCAACAAAACATTAACGGTTGAGCAAGTGCCACCACTGCTCTTCTATGCTGGCGATCCACGCATACTAGAACGAGCTACTATAGCCATTATCGGCTCTCGCAGCGCCAATGAAAATAGCGTTGCATTCGCCCGCGAAGCCGCACGCTGCCTGGCAGAACAAGGAGCAAATGTCATTAGTGGATATGCCCGTGGAGTCGATCGCGCCACCTACGAGGGTGTAACCAGTACGCAGGGATGTACCGCAGTTATCCTTCCTCACGGCATCAACAAGACAAATAATGCTCAACTCTATAGCCTGCTTCCAGGTATCGCCGCTGGCAAAGCCCTCCTGCTCAGCCAATTTCATCCCAATGCAGCATGGATGGTAAGCAGAGCTATGGAGCGCAATCGGCTTGTCGCGGGACTCGCAAATATCATCATCGTCTGCGAAGCCAAGCTACAGGGAGCGACATGGATCGGAGCCCTGAGCGCCCAGGAACAAGGACGGCCTGTCTACGTTTGCCAGACAGATGCTGAAATTCAACCAGAAGGAAACCAGGAACTCATCAAGCGAGGAGCACAATCGCTCTACTGGCCGAGTGGAGAAACATCTGTAGCCAGTCGTGACTCATCCACTCCACTTCAACAAGTAAGTAGTGAGCTACGCAAACACCAGTACCATACAATGAGTCAGCAGATAGCACAGCTACTCAAGTTCAATACTCCAATTTCAGTACCCTCGAGCGGAGGGTAAAAGCATAAAGCATCTGTCACCTATCATAAGAAAGTAGAAGCAATACAACTCTGAAATAGCAAGTGAGAATGCGTGAAGGAGCACACATGGGTATAACCAGCATTGAACTGCGAGGACGCGATCTCGCGATCATACCACCGGTTAAGTGGGAAGAACGCACACAGTATCAACTACTCACCAAACTATTTGGTGGCTACCTATCACCCCGCATATTAGCAAGAATTGAGCCAGATACGCGTGGTGAGTTTCTGCGCACACAGCCCAGCCACTTCAATGCGATAAAACAAGCTCTCATCCAGCAGAAAACGCCATTTCATCTTGGATTCGCCGAGAGACCGAGGCTTCCATTCGTCACAAAGCTGGGAATGGAGCCACGGCCTTATCAGCGTGAGGCAGTGACAGCGTGGCGGCAGGTCAGCAGTGCTGGCGTCGTCGTCCTACCAACAGGTGCGGGCAAGACCTTTGTGGCGGCAATGGCAATTCACGAAACGGGAACCTGGACACTCGCCATCGTACCAACGATCGACCTCTTGCAGCAATGGCGTACTGCGTTAGCAGCCGCCCTTACACTGGGCGAAGAAGAGATCGGCGTCTTCGGTGGCGGAGAAAAAGAGATCAAGCCAATCACCATCATCACCTACGACTCCGCCGCCATCTATCCACACGAACTACGCAAGTTTGGACTCCTCATCTTCGACGAATGTCATCATCTCCCCGCTCCAACCTACCGTCTCATTGCCGAGAGCGCATTTACACCTCTACGGCTTGGCTTAAGCGCAACGCCAGAGCGCAGTGATATGGGACACAATGACCTGAACGAACTCATCGGCGTAGAGGTCTATCGACGCTCACCAGCCGAACTGACAGAAGGACGTTTCCTCGCTGAGTATAAAGAGCAACGCGTAGAGATTACGTTATCGGCTGAAGACGAGGCGCGCTACAACGAGCAGAGACGTATCTATCGCTCGTTTCTGCAGCGACGGCACATCATCATCCGTTCACCAGAGGATTTCCAGCAGAAGCTGATCTATTCAAGTGCGCGCGATCCAGAGGCACGCGAGGCTATGCTGGCGTGGCGAGAGGCACGGAAGATAGCGATGAACGCTCCTGGTAAGTACGATGAGATTGAAAGGATACTCGAAGAGCATAAAGACGATCAGATCATCATCTTTTCCGAGCACAACTCCGTCGTTGAAGAGATCAGCCGGCGCTGCTGCATACCGAACATAACCTATAAGACGCCCTCAGAGGAGCGCAGAAACATTCTGGACCGCTTCCGGGCTGGCACATACAGCAAGCTCGTCACCGGACGAGTTCTCAACGAGGGAGTCGACGTACCGGACTGCCGTGTCGCCATCATTGTCAGTGGCAACAGCACGAAGCGCGAGTATATTCAACGGCTGGGTCGCATCCTGCGTCCAAAAGAAGGTCAGGCGCTGCTCTACGAGCTTGTCACCAGTGGTACTACCGAGGAAGAGATGGCAAATCGGCGGCGCTAGAGCGAGCAAAGCCATCAGATGCAGGTGGTCGAGTTCGGATCGGTGGGGCAGCGATGGAGCTCAAGGACAGGCGAGGGCTGCTTATCCAGGCGCACATAATAGAGGCGATCGGTGGAGATAGCGCTGGGAACAAGGGGCGAGGAACCGGCGTCCTGTAACGTAACAACGAAGAGACTATTGGGCAGGAGAAGGTTATTAAAAGCAGGATAGGTCAGGTGAGTTCCATGAATAGAATTGTTATGATCAGGCTGCACCTGCCAGTGAGGATGACTGCTTTCGTTAGAAACCTGATCGATCCAGGCGACATAGACCTTACCAGCAGGAGGAGGTGGAACGTTTTGAATATCGATCTGTAGCGTATCAAAAGGTCTTGATGGGGGGCCGCTGGAAGAGAAGTGAAGCTGCCCCACAGCAGCCTCGGGCTGCGTTTGTTGAGAAGAGCGCACAAAGGTCACGGCACCAGCACCGAGGACAATAAGAAGAAGGACCGATAACAGGATAATAAACAACTTATTCTTGAAGAAGGGGAGATGAAGCTTTGTGTAAGAGGTGGGAGGAGGAACAGAAGACTGGGAGGATGGAGCTATAGTTGGCGTGTACGTAATAGATGCATCGTCTTGCAAGGGTGAAATTGAATGAGAGGGTACAGTTGGAAAAGAGATGCCGGGCTGCGATGACTGCGACACCAAGTGAGGTGAAGGAGAAATGTACGCTTTAGCTGGTACGGTTGGATGAAGCGGCAGAGATAGAGGAGGCGAGCTACCCGGCACAGCGGCAATTCCTGGGGCACTAGCTGGACCAGAAAACCCTGGATTACTCGGGCTGCCTGGATTATATGACAATGAAGGTTGACTGTCTAAAGAGTCTGTGAGTATATTGTGCTGCTCCAGAGCCTCTGGAATTCGCACTCGTAATGCCTGAGCAAGAGCTATTGAGAGTTCAGAGGCGGTTGCGAAACGGTCCTCCGGTCTTTTTGCAATACTTTTCAAAATCACGGCCGAGAGTTGCGGCGAAATGCGTGGATTGATGAGTTCAGGAGGCGTAGGCTGCTCATAGATATGTTGTACCACGAGGGCCATAGCAGCCGCGTTGCGAAACGGCGTCACACCAGTCATCACCTCGTAAAGAATGATGCCAAGCGAGTACAGATCGCTCCGCTTCTCATCATAATTGCCTTGTGCTTGTTCAGGAGAGACATAGAGGGGGGTACCGACGACCGAACCAACAATAGTCCCTCCTGAAATCCCCTGACGGCGAGCAATACCAAAATCTGAGAGAATTGGCTCACCCATAACATAGGCATTCAGTCGGCGCTGATCGAGTAGAATATTGGCTGGCTTGATATCACGATGGATCATATCATGAGCATGAGCGTAATCGAGGGCAAGACCTACAATAGTAAAAATATAGACGATCTCAGCCGGTGAAGGGAACTGACCTTGACTGGAGGTCTTGCGAATATAATCAGCAAGCGTCTGACCCTCGACATAATCCATAACCATATACATCAAAGGAGCTTCAGCCTCCTCAGAGACATAAAAGTTATGGATTTTCACGATATTAGGATGATGGAGCGAGGCGATGAGCTGCGCCTCGCTCTTAAAACGAGCCACGAAATCTGAAGAACGACGCAGCTCAGAACGCAAAAGCTTGACAGCCACTGTACGATTCAATTTTGTATCCAGGGCCTTCCACACTTCACCCATGCCGCCATAGGCCAGGCATTCGAGAAGGCGATAGTGCCCAAGATAGCGAGGTTCCTCATTGCTCATATGCGTTCAATTCTAGCTTTATACTATCAGAGATGATTTGGCACATTTGTTGTGAGCGTAAACGTTGCTAGATGCTGTATGTCGTAATGGATCTGAGTGACGCCAGGCTGAACAGTATCGGTGGCGGGATCGAGCTTACCAATATAAGCATAGGTTGCCTTCGTCACCATATCATCCAATAATGCTCCGGCTGCAGGCTGTCTTAATTGTACTGCATTCTGACTCATATTGAAAAGCTGAACAGCATCACTATGGACATTAGTAAGCCAGCCGTTTTTTCCACCAAGGTTATCTAACGCCACCAGAATATGCTCGGCACGCTGACGCATTTCCGGTGTGAGATCGGTAGCTTTAGCGACCTGCCCAACGTGAAGCTGCATGTGATCCACATCACCAGGAGGATTCTGACTAAAGTACGGCGGGCTCTGCTTCGCCGGATCAACTGTGAGAAGTGAGACTCTAGCAATCTGTGTATCGGCCAGGAAAGGCACACTATCGGGTATATCTACATGCCGGTTTAGCGTCCCATCCAGATAGTCAAGCACACGAATAAATTGATTTCTTATCAGTGCAAGCTGAGCCTCGCTGGTCGCATCACCGTGCCAATCGTCACGCGCACTCACTGCCCACTCCAAAATCTTCTCCGTGTTTCTAAACACGTAGATATCGAGGCCACCATATAGACCCAACACTTTAATATCCGTCTCGTTATAGAAGAGATGGCGAATGTGAATCAGGGCATTGAACCCGGAAGAATCGCCGGGAATGGGAGTTTGTGGCAGAACTGCGAAGTAGCGCCAGGTGGCGTGATCGGACGAAGGTGAGCTTCCCGTACTTGCTGCGTTCTCCTCTGTAATCAGCAAGCGACTGGTATTGGACAGAAGATTATTATGCTCTGCATCACCTGGATAAAGAAAATGGACGGTGCCATTGGAGACCTTCAAGTCCTTAGTAAGCAAGATGGGCGGCTTCACAGGCCGGGGAGTGAGCAGGTCGTCGCGATGTGTCGGGTCCTGATCGCCAAGCAGCCAGACATGATAACTTTTGCCAGCCTGTGGTGCGGGCATGTTCTGCAAGTCGAGCTGCATCTGATCAGCAATACCTTGTGCACCGTCACCCAGTTGACCACTACTCACGTAAAATGCATGGCCGGAAGGAGCGGGACGAAGACCGGGCAGGTAGAAAAAAGAGATCAGGCCAGCTCCTAACAGGACCACCAGCAGTAAAACAGCTCCTAGAATGTAGAAAGTACGACGAGACGGTCGCAATGCGGGAGGAGGAGCGGGCGGCGCTGAACTGGCGATCATTCCTGAAGATCGGTGTTGAACAGCCGGCGCTCCGCTCTGCACGCTCCGCGCACGGCTATTTCTCATCGGAGTTGGTGGCGAGATATAGGTATCCTGGGTTGTGACAGATGGTGAACTATATGGAACGGGAGTTGGCGATGCAGGTGGAACTATTGGCAACGGAGTACTGGGCGACAGTAGAACTTCAGCCACCGGAACGTTGAGCGCCTGAGCGAGAGCAGCAGTCATTTCAGAAGCACTGGTATAGCGAGCAGCCGGGTCTTTGGCCATAGCACGTGATATCACAGCAGCCAGAGCAGCAGGGACACTGGGATTGATAAGCGAAGGCACAACAGGCGTAGAATTGACATGCTGCATAATCACTTCGATCGGCGTAGCGCCACGAAAAGGCAGCACGCCCGTCACCATCTCATAGAGAATCACTCCTAGAGAATAGAGATCGCTACGTTCATTTCCCAAATCTCCACGCGCCTGTTCAGGCGAAATATAGAGGGGAGTACCCATCTGCATACTGCTCTGAGTATTCGACAGAGAGCTCATGAGCTTCGCAATACCAAAATCCGTCAGAATTGGCTCTCCCATAGGATTACGGGCAGTGTTGCGGCGGTCCAGGAGAATATTTGCAGGCTTAATATCACGATGAATCATCCCTTTGCTATGCGCGTAGTCTATCGCCAGGCTTATCGAAGTGAATATTCCCACTATTTCTTTTGGGGAAGGCACCTTTCCGACGTTTGACGTTTCATGAATATAGGCTGCTAACGTTTGACCTTCAACATAATCCATAACCATGTAGGCAAGCGGAAGCGGAGCACCAGTCTCGGTATCGGGCACTTGCATAACATGGAAGTCATGAATCTGTACAATATTAGGGTGATGCAGACTCGCAATCAATTGAGCCTCGCGCTGAAAACGTGCCGCAAATTGAGGATCTTCACGCAGATTGGGATGCAGAACCTTGATAGCGACATAGCGCTGCAACTGAGTATCAAGAGCCTTCCAAACTTCGGCTGCACCACCCTCACCCAGGCGCTCTACCAGTTCATATTTATCAAGACGTTGGGGGACGGAACTCACGGAAACCTCCTCCATAACACAAACATACTATGCACAAAAATTCTTTACATTCGCTGAAGAACACCCCTGTACATCCAGAGTCGCCAGGCTCTGCGCCTCATAATGAATCTGCGACACCCCTTCCTTCACCTCGTTTGTATTCGGATCGGTTTGACCCACAAAAGCCGCTGTCGCCTGATTAAACATCGTGTTCAGCAAAGTGAGCGTCTGTGACTCTTTTAGCTGATCCGGCGTCATATGAACTAATTGATTGGCGATAGAATGGACAGAATCGAGCCATCCATGAACATTATTCAGGGCGGTATTCATCTTACTGGCCGTTCGCTGCTGCGTCGAAGTCACATGTGCAGAGAGCGAAATCTCGCGTAAATGATTCCCAATATGCTTCAAATAGCCAGGAGGGTTCTGATCCGGACTGATCTGAAACATCCCGACTTTTCCAATAGTCGGATCAACCAGAATAGGGGAGAGGTCAGAGGGAATATTTTCGGTTGTAACCAACCGAGTTCCATCAAGATAATCCAAAATACGAACCGATTGACGACGGATGAGTTCAGAATCGTGTGTTTTAAAAGCATCACGAGCGCTGCCTGACCATTCAAGGGTCTTCAGAGTATTGCGAAAGAGCCAGGTATCCAATCCACCATCCAGGCCCACACCTTTTAATGTCGGATCTTGTGCCAGCAAGTGGCGCAGATGATCGAGCATACTATAGTGATGCGCCTGATCATCGGGATTAGGGGCACGCGAGAATAACGCTGCATAGCGCCAATCAGCAGTCTCAAGAGAGGGATTGGTCGGAGTCACACTTGCACTCTCCTCGGTCACCAGAAAACGGCTATATTTAGAGAGCAGATCATTGTTTTGCGGATCAACAAATGTTTTCGTGGCGTGCCCATTGAGCACCGCCAGCCTCCCAAGAGCTACAGGAGAAGTATCTGTAGTATCGGTATCTGCCAATAACCATGCATAATAGCCCTTGCCCGACTGAGGATTCGGAAGGTTTTGCAGATCGATCTGTACTCCGTCAGCAATCCCTCTTGTATCATTCTGGTTTAGAAGTCCACTACTGGTAAAGAAAGTATGACCGAAGATAAGTCCGTTAGTAGCAGAGCTACTGCTAAAGGGATGCAACAGGAAGACTGCTAAGCCAGAGATCACCAGAACCGCGACGAGAGCAAGTGCCAGCAGAAGAGGGAGCAAGCGACGACGTGGGCGTACCGGTGGGCGAGTTGCTAGAGATGGTGCTCCAGAAGAATAGGGAACGCCTTGCGCAGGTGCCGCAACTGGAGATGGAGTACGCACCGTTTGGGCAGCAGAAAGATAGGCTTGCATACTATTATGACCAGGGGTCAGAAAAGTCGGGCTAGAATCGCTGGAAGGATCTGGCATAGGTGCCTTTGGAACAGGAGAGAATGAAGACGATGATTGGTTAGCCTCCTGCACAGCAGAAACGGTCTCTTTCGAGACCGGTTGAGCTGAGAGCGCCGGCACAGGTGGTAGCGGAGTGTAGCCAGGATTACTATTGGGATTCCTTGCACTGCCTGAAGAGATAATAGGAGTTTGATTTGGACCCGTATCACTGAAGCCAGGATTTGAAAGTCCCAGGCTAATAGAGGCAGGCGACTTTAGGACTCTATCCAGGGCCGCAACCATTGCGGATACAGCTGTGAAACGTGCCGCCGGCTCTTTCGCCAGGCAGCGCATAATAACCGCAGTCAAGGCAGGAACGACGCGCGGGTTGATGAGCACAGGCGATATTGGAGTTGCATGTATCTGCTGCATCATCACATCTGCGACAGTATCCCCTTGAAAGGGAAGAGTGCCGGTAGAGAGCTCGTAGAGGACGACGCCCAGAGAATAGAGGTCGCTTCTAGTGTTTTCAGTATGACCCTGAGCAATTTCGGGAGAAATATAATAGACATCATAGAGTGGAAGAGCCAGTGCGGGCTGCATTCCATGCGTACCAAAATTGATAATGCGAGGTTCACCGGGAGAATTTTCGGTTGCCTTCCGAGCATCAAAGACAATAGATGTTGGATTAATGCGGCCATGAATAATGCCATTCTGATGTGCATAATCCAGGGCAGAAGCGATAGGAGCCAGCATTTGATAAAGATTTGCTATGGTGGGAAATTTTCCAATGTGGGAAGTGGCGGCAAGATAATCTGCCAGAGATGGACCCTCTACGTACTCAGTCACGATATAAGCATCCGTGGGCTGCTGAGTGTTAGCGGAAGATGAGGTTACCTGTACATCCAGAATCTGTGCAATGTTAGGATGTTGCAAGTTCCGCAAATTTTTCGTTTCGTACAAAAAACGAGGAATAAGTTCGGATGCATCCTGGGAACTTACATGTAAAACTGAAACGGCAACGACGCGTTGTTGCCGCTCATCAAGGGCTTGCCAAACTTCACCTGTTCCATTACCCTCCAGGCGTCTCTGCAACTGGTATGGGCCCAGATAACGCTGATTTGCATTCATCGCTTACTCCGATTGTGGATACCCCTGGCTTCGAGTCATGGGGAGGAAACAATTGCTGCCCGAAGGCAGAGCGGTTTTGGTTGGTCCGCTCAAACCACGCAACGTAGGATGACTCCCTTGTTGGTAATGGTTGCCTCGACAATGATATCGGCCTGCATATCCCCTACGCACTAGCTTCACCCTCGTACACTTGGTTAACGTAGGAGTTCTAGAGCAAGAGACTGGCAACGCATCTCTTGGTATGTTCTTTGACATTCCCGATATCGTAGCCCGATAGCTTGCACGATTCTATCCGTACAATAGGCCCTGGCTGAGTCTGGTCAGGTGTAGCTTAAGAGAAGACGGGCAGAAGCCATCTTATCTCTGTAAGCCCCTAGCTGAAGCTATGGGGTTCCTGACGAAAACCTCTCTCTCACGCAGTAACAGGCTTCTTACCATATTCTGGGATTTGCCCTTACTCTATGTACGCTGTGTGTGCCAAATTTTCGCACATGTAAATAGTGGTAGAGTTTGCCTATACGTAGATTGGTGATGAGCGTAATCGTTGAGCCAAAACAATTATTAATGATAATCGTGCCTCTGTCAATGGAAATGGTCACCTATTTGAGGCGAGACGGATCTTAAAAAGAGAAGGGACGGCTTTTTAAGAAAAGGCCATCCCTTTGATAGTATGAGTAAATGGTTTTGCAAGGGGCCGCGAACAGATCAACCGCAAGCCACGAACTTTATTGGAACACATCTTTTGTTTTTTCAAAAAGATCGCGGAAGATATTTTTGTTATTTTGCTCGTTTTGCTCATTTTCGATGCGTGCAAATTCTTCAAGCAGATGACGCTGTTCGGGTGTCATATTCGTAGGGGTCACAACCTTCACAATCACATGCTGATCGCCTCGCGCGCTACTGTGTACAACGGGTACGCCCATGCTTTTGAGGCGGAAGGAGCGACCACTCTGAGTACCGGCGGGAATCTTCAACGGCGTCTTTTTCGCATCGACGGTGGGAACCTCGACCTCATCGCCCAGGGCAGCTTGAGTAAAGCTGATCGGCAACTCATAGACGATGTCGTTACCCTGACGCTTAAAGAACTCGTGCGGCTTCACGGTAAGCACGACATAGAGATTACCAGGAGTGCCACCACGAGCACTTACCTCACCTTCGCCCGTCACACGGACATTGATACCATCGTCAACACCGGCAGGAATATTTACGACCACACGGCGGTTGTTGCGCACGCGCCCCTGGCCGCGACACTTCTCACAGGGTGTCGTGATAATACGGCCCTCGCCACGGCAACGCTCGCACATCGTTACATTCACAAACTGCCCAAAGATTGATTGCTGGACACGACGAAGTTCACCAGAGCCCTGACAGGCGGGGCAGCGCTGAGTTGATGTTCCCGGCTGTGCACCACTACCGCGACATGTCGAGCAGGTCTCCCAACGAGGCAGTTCAATCTCCTTCTGGCAGCCAAAGACGGCTTCTTCAAAAGTGATCGTCAACTCGTAACGGAGGTCCGCACCGCGTTGAGTGGTAGAGCGGCGCTGCGTGCCTGTTGATCCTGCAAAGAACGTTTCAAAAATGTCGTTGAGGTTATTAAAGCCGCCAAAGTCGAAGCCTGCCGCGCCGGCAGCACCCGCTCCCAACCCTGCATGGCCGTAACGGTCATAGGCAGAGCGTTTCTGCTGATCGCTCAAGACCTCATAGGCCTCATTGATTTCGATAAAGCGGGCTTCCGCTCCCTGCTCTTTATTTGTATCCGGGTGATACTGCTTGGCCAGGCGACGAAAGGATTTTTTGATCTCGTCGTCAGTTGCGTTACGCGATATCCCCAGTACCTCATAATAATCTCTCTTGTTTGCGGCCATCTACTGGTCCTTTACCGTCAGAAACAGGGCGCGAATGAATCCGCGCTACTGGATTTTAAAACTTAGCTACGCTATGAAACGCTGTTGAGAGGTAGAACCTACTATTTTACAAGCTTACACTTCACGCAAGATATATGCAATCCCGATAGCCCATATTGGAGTATCAGAGGAGCAACGGGCGACGACCTCAAGGATTCATCGCTCTCTCCTATTCCGTTCCAAAGAAAAAGAGGAGTGAGAGGACAACTCATGGTTATCCTCTCACTATAGAAGGTGCAATCCTGGCCGAGCAATGCCTGGCACAAGCCGCTACCTTCAGAATGACTACATCTCTTTGTACTCACCCTCGATAGTATCGTCAGCGGAACGTCCCTGCTCAGCGCCACCAGTCGAGTCCTGAGAGAAGTCGCCTGTACCATTCGCACCGTTCGCGCCAGCCTGACCATACATGTCCTGGCTAATCTTGAAGAATGCCTGCTCAAGACCCTCACGAGAGGACTTGATGCGGGCAACATCATCGGTCGAGAGTGCAGCACGGACATCAGCAATCTTGCTCTCAAGCTCGCTCTTCTGCTCGCCCGAAATCTTGTCACTAATTTCAGCCAAGCTCTTCTCAGAGCGATAGGCAGCGCTATCGGCCAGATTGCGCTCCTCTACCTCTTCTTTCCGCAGCTTATCTTCAGCCGAGTGTGACTCAGCATCACGAACCATGTTATTGATCTGATCTTTCGAGAGACCGCTGGAAGGCATAATCGTTACCTTCTGCTCACGGCCAGTCCCCTTATCACGTGCCGACACATTTACAATGCCGTTGGCGTCGATATCAAAGGTCACCTCAACTTGAGGAACACCACGTGGAGCGGGGGGAATGCCATCCAGGATAAAGCTACCAAGCGAGCGGTTATCTTTTGCAAACTCGCGCTCACCCTGTAGCACATTGATCTCGACGCTTGGCTGACTATCGCTAGCGGTCGAGAACACCTGGCTCTTCTGAGTAGGGATCGTCGTATTGCGCTCAATCAAGCGAGTAAAGACGCCACCCAGAGTCTCGATACCCAGGGAGAGCGGGGTTACGTCGAGCAGTAGCACGTCTTTCACATCACCAGTCAAGACACCAGCTTGAACGGCAGCACCGATTGCAACCACCTCATCAGGATTCACACCACGATTGGGCTCGCGATCAAAAATGCGACGCACAAGCGTCTGAACGGCAGGCATACGAGTCTGACCACCGACCAGCACCACCTCATCGATATCGCCAGGGCGGTTGCTAGCATCAGAAAGAGCTTTGGTCACAGGAATGCGCGACCTCTCGATCAGGTCCTCAACCAACTGCTCTAATTTTGAGCGAGAGAGGCTCATCGTTAAGTGCTTTGGACCACTGGCGTCGGCCGTGATAAAGGGAAGGTTGATCTCCGTCTGCATTGAGCTGGATAGCTCTTTCTTCGCCTTTTCAGCAGCCTCTTTCAAGCGCTGAAGGGCCATGCGATCCTGGCGGAGATCGATCCCCTGCTCCTTACGGAACTCATCTGCCAACCAGGTGATGATGCGCTGATCGAAGTCATCGCCACCCAGGTGAGTATCACCATTTGTGCTCTTCACCTCGAAAACGCCATCGCCAAGCTCTAGAATCGAGATATCGAAGGTACCACCACCGAGGTCATAGACCGCAATACGCTCATCCTTTTTCTTATCAAGACCATAGGCAAGAGATGCCGCCGTAGGCTCGTTAATGATACGCAGCACTTCCAGGCCGGCAATCTTTCCAGCATCCTTCGTCGCCTGACGCTGAGCATCGTTAAAGTAGGCAGGTACAGTGATCACAGCCTGAGTTACCCGCTCGCCTAGATAGGCTTCAGCATCGTTTCTCAGCTTCTGTAGAATCATAGCTGAGATCTCTGGCGGACTATACTGTTTTCCCTGCACCTCAACCCAGGCGTCACCGTTGCTGGAGCGCACAACTTTGTAGGGCATGAGGCGCTTGTCACGATCAACTTCAGTATCGTCAAACTTACGCCCCATAAAGCGCTTAATAGAAGCGACTGTATTTTCTGGATTTGTGATTGCCTGGCGTTTTGCAACTTCACCAACCAGACGCTCACCATTTTTATTGATAGCAACGATAGAGGGTGTGGTACGGGCACCTTCTGCGTTCGGAATAACGACGGGCTCTCCGCCTTCCATCACTGCAACACAGGAGTTTGTAGTTCCGAGATCGATTCCAATAACTTTTGGCACAATTGCCTCCTAAAAAATCAAATCTATATACTACTCAGTATCTCTACCGAGTATTTCACCTGAGTTCTTTACTCACAACCATAAACATCGGCCAGGAGCTCATCCATCACTTGCGCCATATAGCGCACTACCGCGACGGCTCGCCCGTATTGCATGCGAGTAGGGCCGATGATACCCAACAACCCACCTACCTTGCCTTGCTGCCCATAACGTGCCAGAACCAGACTTACATCCTTCATCTCATCCCACTGATTCTCGCCACCTATAATCACTTGCACACCAGTTGAGGAAGGTAGATGCGATGCCAGAGCAGGCAAGATACGCTTCTGCTCGATATCATCCATCACCTTCTGTAGCCGTTTGTATTCGAGCTCTTCCATCACCTTACGAATACGGTCAGCACGGTCATCCTCCACCGCCAGACGAAGGTTTGAGGGATCGGAGGTAGAATGATCAAAGATGTTGACAATGTCCTCATCAAAGAAGATATCATCCTGCGCATCGGCATGTTGCTCCAGGATACGCACAATTGCATTCGCAATAATGCGCTCTCCAGGAGAAGGGTCATAGCTAATAAGGAGTTTGTTGATCTCGTCCGCACCTTTTCCCTGAAATGAAGGATTCAAGCGGGCCGTGATAGCACTCAGCTCTTCCTGTTGAGTTGAAGTCTCCAGAAGTAGACGCTGCTGCTTAATCGTCCCGTCCATGAGGACCAGGACCATATGAGCGGAAAGATCAGTGACGGAAAGCACCTCAACGTGTTTGAGGCGACCCTCACTGGAACGAGGCGGTGTCATAAGCGCCGCACTATGCAACAGGCGTGCCATAACCGATGCAGTCAGGCGCACCCACTGGTCTAGCTGATCCTGTACCTGGTAGAACATATGACGGATGAGGCGCTGCTCGTCGAGTGATAAGGCCGACTCTTGCATGAGATGTTCGACGAAGTAGCGATAGCCAAGGTCGCTAGGAACACGACCAGCAGAGGTGTGTGGTTGATGAATAAGCTCAGCCTCCTCTAGCCCAGCTAGTTCATGACGAACTGTAGCCGAACTGAACGGCAGGCGATACGTACGCACCAACGTTTCTGAGGCAACCGGTGTGGCGCTACGTATATATTCTTCAACCAGCGCACGCAAAATCTGCTGCTTACGTGAGCTTAAAGGAGTCATGTCCTTGCTTCCCTCGCATTGTTCTATTGTGCCATCCTGGCTCGATGTTTACATCTGCTCGGATGATACAACATCTGTCAACTATGATTGCTAGCAGTCTCCCTCTGAGACTGCAAGTACAGAATAGCACTCTCAGAGGGAGATTGTCAAGGGAGGCGAGGGCAAATTATTAAAAACGCGTCAGAGAACAATTTGTTTTTGATGCATCTCCTGCATCACTATGAAGCATCAACTATTAATTGTTCCCATTATTCCCGTTGTTATTTCCATTATCCCCGTTATTATTCCCATTATTCCCGTTGTTATTTCCATTATCCCCGTTATTATTCCCATTATTCCCGTTGTTATTTCCATTATCTCCATTATTGTTCCCGTTGTCACCATTATTGTTGTTGCCATTATCCTTATGAACAGCGGGCATACCAGACTGCAGAGGAGCTTGATTGTTCAAGACCCAGTCGTAGTTACCACCACCCTGTAGACCATTAGCACCCGACACAGGCTGCTTCGTGATGCCATTAGGGACAGTAAACTGCCATTGAGGATTGCTGGAGAAACGGAAGTGACTATCTGGACCACATGTCACCTGATCAGTATCCTGATTACACCAGCCCATAGTGCGCTCCATCACGCTATGCCAGATCGGGGCAGCACCAGTGATACCGATGACATCGTTCATAACGTTGCCATTCGCATTGCCAGCCCATACACCCACAACTGCATCCGCCGTATAGCCAATGGTCAAGTTATCTACGAACTTATCGGTTGTACCCGTTTTCGCGGCTACCTGATGCTGACATTCGGGAGTTACTGCGCACGTATAATCTTTATCCGCAAAGGAAAGATCATGATCGATGCCAAACTCTAACCGACGAGAGGGTTCATCAGTGAGCACAGAAGTCATCATATAGGCCACCTGGGGTGAAAGTACCTGTGTGGCAGGTGGTCTATTTGGATCATAGTGATAGAGTGAATGTCCATAATTATCCCAGATATCCATTACACTCTGTGGAGGTATATGCTGCCCCGAATCTGCAAACGTCTGGTATGCGCCAACCATCTGAACGAGAGGAACATTCTGCGTGCCCAGGGCCCAGGAAGTACCATCATTCACAAGAGTGGTAATACCCATGCGTTTAGCCGTATCAAGAACATTCTCAGGACCCGCATACTCCATTGCTTTGAGAGCAGGAATGTTGAACGAGTTCGCCGTCGCCAGACGAACGGAAGAAGGAATATTGTGATAAGTATCACCGTAATCGGGAGGAATATAGAGACCACCTTTGTACGTTTTTCTGTCTGGGGGTATCGGCGTTCCCGCTGGCATACCATGTGGGAAATACGTCTCGGTGTCTGAAAGGACCATGCCTGGATACCAGCCCATCTGGAAGGCGGTTGCATAGACGAGAGGTTTCATGGTTGATCCGGGGGCTCGGCCCGAAACGGCTGCATTCACCGGTCCGCCGACTCTAGGATCAGCACTGTCGTAGTTAGCACTTCCATTCATAGCCAGCACCTCACCCGTCTTCGCATCCATCACGACCACAGCGGCATCATTCACATTATGATCCACGTTGAGCTGTGAAAAAACGGGCGGATACTTCTGCCATTCCGGCTGGGTAAGATGTCGTGTGACGGCGCGCTCCACATATTCCTCAAGGTTCACGTCAATTGTCGTGCGAATATTGAAGCCACCAGTAATGAAAGCCTGTGCTCCCTGATTTGGATCGCCATTGCCCAATGCAGCCTCAACCTGCTGAACCACCCAATCGACAAAGTGACGTGCACGCATAGGACGCTTGTACGGTGTAAAGGTCATCTTTGCAGTCAGACTTTTCGCCTGTCGAATCACGTCGGCCGTGATAGGTTTGCCATTTAGCTTGAAGTCGTACTGAACCATCGCATTCAGCACCAATGTCTGACGAGCCAGGGCACGCTGCTTATACGTTGGACCCAGAGTCGGGTCATTCGATACTGGCTCATTCGGCATACCAGCTAGCAACGAAGCACGGGCCAGACCCAGAATAGGATCGTGCTTCCCCGTCTGCTGATCCACATCCAGCATGGTCACGCCTGGAGCACAGGGTGTATTCGGCTTACAGTCTGGCTTCAGACCAAAGTACTCTTCAGTCGCCGACTCCACACCCAGATCCTGCGAACCAAATGGAGCAACGTTAAAATACATCTCCAGAATTTTTGCTTTTGAATACTGCTGAGTAAGACCCACAGCCATCGCAGCCTCCGTCACCTTACGATTAATCGAGTATTGATCGTTATGCGACAAATTCTTGATAACCTGCTGTGTGATTGTACTGGCACCACCATATTGCGTCGAGGCAGCACGGACGATACCCTGAGGATCGATACCAGAATTTGTCCAGAAACTATGATCCTCGATCGCGATCATAGCATCTTGCATCACCTGGGGAATATTTTCGTAGCGAACTGTGATACGTCTGCCACTGGTCGCTTTCGATTGATTATCGTACACCTCATGAATTAGTGTATTATTGCGATCATAGATGCGGGTATTCTGCGAAATATGTTGACTGGCATAGGCCTGAACCTGGGGCAATTGATTTTGATAATAGCTATATCCGTAAGCCCCAACAGAGAATGTTACGATTACAAGCAGTGCTAACAGACCAAGCAAGACGCTCGTTACGAGCTGCATAGGACTTTTATGCCAGCGATCCCGGCGCTGGCGCATCTGTTTCGTCACGCGAACGGCTCGCGAACGCTTCCAGGGCTGATTTCTTGTCGGCGGAAGCACTGGAGCTTCAGGAGCAGACATGAACGTAGGAGGCCGATAGAGTTCCATAGGAGGTGCAGGAGGGCGAACGTTATAGCCTGCAACCGACGCCATCTTCCCGGACCAACGGCGTACCATGTCCATCGTATTTGAGAACATACTTTGCGGACGAGAGGACGCGTTCATGTCTGGTGTATACGTCGGCCAGTTGTTTGGAGCTGGCGGAACAGATGAGAAAGGCTGTTGTGCAGGCTGCGGCATATAGTTATAAGGAGGCTGGGCAGCTTCGTTAGGAGATCCAAGATAGCCGGAGCTTGGTGAAGTCGAAAATTGTCCTGGAGGCAGGGGCGCAGACGGATGATTCGTCCAGGGTTGGGAATCTGGAATAGGAGAATTCTGTAATTGCTGACTTTTATACTTGCTTAATAAGCCACCCGATTTTCGCGGATGACTACTTTCAGATGACTGACCCCAATTATCGTTCATAACATAATCCTCATGTCTACTCAGTGGATCGCGCCCAATCCTCTGACGAAAATAGTTCATTCTCCCCTTAATTTTCTTAAATACTCTGATTATCGCGATAATCAAGTATTCAGGTACGCTCTAAATAGAAAAGAACGTAGCGATAAGCCAAATTCCAGGAGGCCACTCTTCCTACCTCATCCTCTTGCCATTCCTCACCCTCGATTTAATCCTACATACAGGAACGGATCAGATGATAGACATTAACGTACTCCCCTATTTGGGTTATCCTGGTGCACGATAGTTTGAGTTATCCTGATGCACGGTAGAAAGCAGAAGAGAAGAATGCGTATCGTCTCTATGCCATGCGTACTAATAAGAGGAAGAAAGGTCATCAAAAGAGCGATCATCATGCTACAATAGAAGTTGATATTGATGCAGGCGGTCCGCGAGTATGCTGTCGCTGCCTAGTCTGCAATGACGAGAGGATGGATAGACGGAGTATGGTACAAGCGAAGAAAAAACGTTAACAAGTAAGAAAGACACAGGAAAGACATGGGCAAGAAGCAGAGGAAGTTGGAAGTGTTTGACGCATCAGCCCGTTACTACCCTTCTGACGCACTATCACTGGAGCAACTAGGATATTGGATTGCCTTCAGCCGCGTTATGGGCATTGGGCCTGTCCGCTTCAAGATGTTGCTCGACTTTTTCCAGGAAGATGTTGCACTAGCCTGGCATGCACGAGTTTCAGAACTGAGCCAGGCGGGGCTTGACAGGAAGACAATCGAGAGCTTTTTCAAACAACGCAGTAACATCATTCCGCAGCAAGAACTAGAGCGGCTGGAGAGACTGAGAATACAGGTCATCACCTGGAAGGACACTGCTTATCCTCCACTATTAAGACAGATCGAGTATGCTCCACCAGTAATTTATGTCTGTGGGCAGCTCAACGAACAAGATTATCGCTACACACTAGCCATCGTGGGAACGCGCAAGATGAGCAACTACGGCCGACAGGTCACCGAGCACTTCACCAAAGAACTGGTGCAGGGCAAAATCACAATTGTCAGCGGGTTGGCGCTGGGCATCGATACCGTCGCCCACACCACCACCCTAGATACAGGAGGCAGAACCCTTGCCGTCCTCGCCTGCGGACTCGACACCATTTATCCCGCAACGAATTATAATCTCGCCAAGCGCATCGTCGAATCTGGACAAGGAGCGCTCCTCACCGCATTTCCATTGGGCATACGACCAGAGTCCGGCAATTTTCCAGCACGCAACCACATCATCTCGGGCCTCTCACTAGGCGTACTCGTGGCCGAGGCACCATTAAAAAGAGGGGGTCCACAATATCAGATGGATTGCATCTTATCTCGAACTGAGGACTATGTCCTTTTTTCCAAATTATAGCCTGGATACCAAGAAAACTTAGTATGTCTCTCTTATCTTTATATGATATGTTGTAGTCGGGATCGTCTAATTTTTCGCGTATATCTGCACATTTTTTATGCAATTCATTCAACTTTTCCTCGATTATCTTCCACTTTTCGTACTCGTACTCATCACTTGCAAGCTCACGTGTGTAACCTTCTTCCTGATCTGCAAACTGTTGCAACTGCGTATTTAGGAAGTCCATCGTTCCTCTATCAGGATGCTGTGTCATCATAAGGCTTGCTAAGTTTTGTCGCATTGCTAATTGTTGCTCTCTGATTTCTTTAAGCTTCTTGTTAATAGTTTTTCGTCGGGTTGCGGTCGGGTCTTCTGCTCTGAATGCATTTATCTTTGCATCTATCTGTAAAGGATCACGTATGATCTCTATAGCCTTCTGCCAAGCTGCATTGTCAAGTGTTGTAGTCAAGATAGAACATCCTTTGCATACACCAAGTAATGCAGCTTGTAAACCACATGTATATAATAGATATTCGTTTACGCTTCCGTCCTGTCTCCTGTAACTATGTGGTGAAACTCTCAGACTCCCTCCACAATGCCCGCATTTAGCGAAACCCGCTCTAAGCAAACTTGTTTCGGGACTGCTATTATTACGAGTAGCAAATTGCTTATTCTGCGTTACCTTTTTACGTGCTAGATCAGCTAATTCTTTTGTTACAATTGCGGGTACGTTGATAACAAGCTGATCTTTTTCATCATTCCTCTCTCGTACTTCTTTCTTACCTTGAACATTCTTGTGTGTACGAACTTTAAAAAATCTCGCTTCTCCATAATATATGCTGTTACGTGTCATGCGGCTAAGAGAAGAAGCCTGCCATAGAGGGTGCCTCATTTTTTTTGACTTGATAGATTTAGCAGCATAAGGAGCCGGTATACCTTTATCATTTAACACCTTAGCAATTTGCCGTAATGCAATACCATTTGCAGCCGACTCGAATACATACTCAACAACTTTCACCTCTGTCCATATGGTACCGTCTTCATCTTCCTTAATTACATCTAAGTTTAAAGCCACTCCTACTCTTTTACCTCTATCATCTAAAATATAACTATAACCATAGTAACGATGCCCATTACCTCCTATCTGTGGCTCTACCCCTTTCTCTTTATTACCTTCTATTTTAACTCTTCTGCCGTTCATAGTGCGCCTCTTGATATTATTCAATTCTTCCTCTGACTGATAGCCTTTTATTAGGCGTATCATCTCCCCTATAAGGCTATCGTCATCTGCATGATCGTTCGGATCAGTTGTTAAGATACGAACTCCGAGTTCTTTTAACTGCATACGATACAATTCACGTTGTAGCCCTTTTCGTCCAAGACGATCTAATACGTCCGTAGTTAAAATGTCAAACTCACCTCTTCGTGCCATCTCAAGGATTTGCTGAAGTGCCGGACGGTCCCGAAACTCTAAGCCGGTATAAGTGTCTCTAATAATGTGTCTATCTTCATCTAGTTTTAAGCCGATTGGTTCTATTAGTTTTTTACGGATCTCTTTTTCTTGTGCGGGCCATCCGAACCCCTTTTCTTGCTCTGGTGTTGAGACACGCAAGAGCATTAATGCACGTTTACCTTCATATTCTGAATTCTCTATTGGGTTCAACATGTTTTATTTCTCCTTTTATGTCATCTATAGCAGTGAATAAGAAACACTGCTATATAATACTTTGTAGCTACTACAACTGTTCTCGTTGCGTCTTCTTGACTGCTTTGCCATGCTGTGTTCGTTTACTGATGTTCTGCCGTTCCATCTGTGCTCCCTGCTCCATGATTGCCTCTATCATCTTGGTACCCTCGTCGTCCAGGTCTTCACCGTTTGTACACTCAATCGTGATTCCTGCCTTTTCCAGTTCAGCAAGGATCACTGCTCTAAACAGGGTTTCAAGGGCAAGGCGGTCAATGGAACGGATCACCAGGATATCAAATTCATGCTTTTTTGCGGCCCGTCTCAAGGCGTCAAGCTGTGGAAGATAAGAGCGGTTTCTCTCTCGCTTCCCGCCTATGATCTCCTGATAAATGTAGCCTTCTTCCAGTACGTACCCACGCTCGGCGCAATGCTGGCAACCTTCGGCTACCTGCTGGTCAATACTCGCCATTCCAGTTACTTTCTGGCTCACGGTCGCGCTTCGTGCATAGATTGCTGCACGCTTCGCGGTTTGTACTTTGCTTGGGTCATTGACTCGTACATAGATTGCTACTTCCTTTTCCTGTGTGGTCATGTTGTTTTGTCCTTTCGTCAACATTATTTCCTCGTTTGTGTCCATAACGAGATTGAGTGTCAAATACTACAAAGATATCACTACAAAAGCCATTGTACAAGTGCCTCAATCCGCTCTACAAGCCACTTCAGCCACCTTTTCCGCCACCCTATCGGCTACCCCTTCCGCTAGCCTGTCCCGTTACGAGTCTCGCTAGAAAGCGGGCTGCGTCACGGTGGGGTGCTCCTGGGTGGCCCCCCTCCATTTTTTTGCCTTCAAATTTTCGGCACAAGAGCCGTATCACATGCGGCGGGTCCTACGGAAAGGCGGGTCCTGAACCAATTTTTAGCGAAGCGTGAAGAAAATTGGTTCGGGTGCCTTGTAGTGGGTGCCGCATGTGATAGGCTTTGTGTCCGAAATATTTGTATGGCAAAAAATCTATGTATAATCGGCGTTAGCCGTTCCTTTTCAAGAGTGATGCTGCATAAGAGATGTGAAGCTCGTTCGTAGACTTGGGCGAGTGTTTCCTCTATGGCCCATTGTTCTCTCTCACTTACGCTCATCTGTTGCATCCTTCTAAGCTGCTCGATCATCGCTTTGAGGTGCAAGAGGGTCTGTCTCTGTTGTTGGCTCATCCTGAGCAACCAAAAGGCGTATACGCTTTGGGTCTGATGGGAGGGAGCTGTCCCCGTTGCTGCTGGTGATGTGTTCGACATGCTGTACTCCTGGCTCTTGCTCTAGCTGCTGCGTTGCTTGAACAATGCTCTTGCCTGCAAGCCGTTGGATCATACGCTCTTGCTGGCTCTGGCTGAATTGGTACGCCCACACTCCATGTACCTGCACCTGCATTACTGCCTGCTGTTGTTTGCTGTCTTTGCTGACCTGCATGATACTGGTCTGCATTTGGCCGAGAGGGACGTAGTGTTGCCCTAGCTTCTGCTCTATCTGTCTGCTGATCTGCTGCTCTAGCTCCTGGGTGGTGTAGGCGGCTCCCTGGCACGTCTGCATGATCGTTGCTTGCACCTGTGCGGCTTCGTCTCCTGGGTTGTGATTGGTTTGGACCTGGGATTCACAGGCAAGCGGGGTCAACATCTGCTCTTGTGGTTCCAGGTGATAGGAGGCTTGTATCTGCTGCGTGAGCATTCCTGAGAGAGACGCGACTAAAGTATTACGGTCCTGCTGTGACACAACGGTGTAGTCCCTCGCTTCCTGCCCATCATGAAAGGCGCTATTGCTGGCAAGGATATATGCTCTGCAACATGGCCCGTAGATCGTGCCTGCTGCAAGGTTGCCTGCTTGCCCACCTACCACGCTATGAGCAGTGACGCTGGTTTGTCCCTGCATCGGTGGTTCTGCTGCCGGAAGGTACGCCGGTTGATCGGTGACAATCTCACCATTGATAACGGTGCCTGCCGGTATCGTCTGCGGGGTGGTGAGGCCGTTGTACAAGGTAACGAGTCCCTGTGCGGTGGTGGCGTCCTGGTGTCCTTTGCCGGTTGCTTGTGCGCTTTGGGTGGCGCTTCGCGTGACCTGGGGGAAGACATGAAGATGCACCGTCACCGGAAGGATCGTCGTGATCTGCTGCATCTTTGGAGTAATAGTAATGGTTGCCGTCTCGGTAAAGAATGGCAAGAGATACACAAGAATAACCACCGTGACCGTAAAGACACCTAGCCCGATAGAGAAGAGTGTTACCCATGCACCTTTGCCATAAAACAGCGTCCAGGTCCGTCGTCCTGGCTCCTCGTTCAGAATCTCGGCTTCGATTGGCTCTCCGTCGTCCTGGCTCTCTTCTGTAATGACAAGAGCAACGCCTTTCTCTTGCTGGCTCTGCTGCTCTTGTTCTATTTGACTGAAAAGACGCTCTAGCGCGTCGGGGTGCTGCTGCATACTCCCACTCCATACAAGAACGAAGGGCGGAAGATCGCCCTTCTTGTTGCTGCTACTGCTTCAGCTTAAACGTGGTTCCATCATTGAGAAATTCATAAACGTTGTCATTAGCGACAACCATCATGTCAGGCTTGCCGTCTCCGTTGATGTCAGGGAAAGTGATACTACTAATGGGCATGGTGGTCGGATCGATCCCGCTAGAAGCCAAACGAGCAACCACATAGATATGCGTATTCTGTGCGGTTGGCTCATCCTCTGAGACTTCGATTACCTCTAGGATGCCGCTATTATTGATCCCGATAAAGCGGCTCTTGGGGTGGGCTTTGGTGCCGTGGCCGACATTGGCTTCTGCTCTGGTGATACGTGGGTAGCCGTAGGTGTTGGTCTCCTGCCAGCGTTGAAAAGCTGGCAGGATGTAGGCAACGGCAAGAAAGGCAATCAGGATCGCGGTGATAATGACGCATAGACACGCAATCAAGAAACGCTGAAACGTGGTAACAAATGAGCTAGGCTCAAGCTGTACGCGTGTTGTGATTGCTGGCTTCCTGATAGGCGTGACTGCACGTGTGGGCGTCTGTGAAAGTGTGTAGCGTCGGGCACTCTTAGGAAAGTGGGGCGCTGCTTGATACACGGCGTCGTCGGTCTGCTCCACGTCTGCCGTTGAGAGCGGTTGTCTCCGTGCCCGTAAAGTAACGGGCGGTTGTGGCGTCTCTGTCTCTCTTCTGGTTGTGGTTTGCTCATCGGTAGTGTAGGGTACATCTTCCCCGATGGTGGTTCCTAGATAGGCGGGTGCGATCTCCGTACTTGCTCGGCTCTTGTAGGTTTTCGTCTCGTTCATAGCTGCATCTCCGGGGGACAGTGGACCTGACAATAGATCAAGTTAGCATCGTTGGGATAGTGAGGTGTGCAGATTGGGCAATAGGCGTAGATGTGACAGAAAGTGCATTGTCGGCGCATGTCCATTCCTGCCAGTTGCAAGGTATGCCCAAAGATCACGCAATCTCGATAGTCATGCGGGGTGTGTTGCTCCTGGTGTTGCTTGTGCTTAAAAGTGGGAGGAGTGATGATTTCCCCCCAGAGATCAGGCCCGCTCTGTGTTGTCTTTTTCATGGTCGAGCCTTTCGAGCTGCTGCCGTACGATAGCAATATGAGACGAGGCTAAGAGGGTATGATGCTCAATACTTCCATAACTCTTTTCGTTTTCATAGTGGGCGGCTAACCATCCAATAATGTAGCCGGTGTTCAGATGATCGGAATGGTGAACATCGCGTATCCTGGTCAAAATGAAGGTATACAGGTAGTCGGGGGTTGGTTGCAGTCCAAGCTCTAAAGCTTGGCAATAGCTGATGTATCCATCGGTAATGGCTGCTTCAAACGGTTCTTGCTGAAGGGTTGGAACGTGCGAGAGATACAGAGACTCTGATTGTTTCATGGTGCTCCTCTTGACTTGACTCGTAGAGGTCCCATGATAAAATAACACGGGACCGTGTGGACTTACTAAAGGGTTTGCTGTGGTCCTGTTCGGCTAGCTCCGTGTACAAGACGGGGCTAGCTTCTTTGTTGTCTCCTTTCGTTTTTGTGTATATGTGTTACTATAAATAACTATAACATAGTTATTGAGCAAAAACAAGCACACATAGGCACAAAAAAGCACACCTAAAAACGTATATTGTATAAACTTCCGTTGCGTGCTATCATATGCCCACAATAATTATTTAGGAGTTATTTATATGACTGATTTTGAGAGGCTACGAATTAATGCAGGTGTTACTATTGTCCAGTTAGCAAGTGAAGCTAATATATCAAGAGGTACAATAGAAAAAATAGAAAAGGATCAGCCCGTTAGGGCAGTTTTAGCTGCTCGCGCTTGTAATGCTCTAAGTCAACATCTCTCAAGTCCGGTAACTTATGAGGGCCTTAACATTAAAGTTGTTTAGAAACTGATATTTAGAAGTAATCAGGCTGCTGTAAGTGTACCCTGTGGCTTGTTCGTGTCTAGGTAGTATCGTCGCTTCGCTCCGATCTCCACCTAGACGCGAACTGCGCACACAGGGTCTTTTTTGTTGGGCCTGATTCTTTGAAAAGAAAAGGGAAATGGCCCTTTTCTTTTATGCACTACGATTCAATGAGAGTAGCATTCCTGTTCTGGTATACATTGATTGGGCTTGCCGTTTCTTACAAGCGATAAAATGTAAACCGCCTGCGAGCATTAGATGGAAGTGTCTGTACAGCCTTTATGACAGCAGTACAGACGTTTTCGGGTGCAAAGTACCAGATAGTGGTATAGCGTTTATTGGTAGCAAGATCAGAGACAATATCTTGAACGCGCTTCTCTGATTTGATCGTTAGCTCAACCTCTATCGCATGAACGCTCCCATCTGGGCTGAGGAGTTCAGCATCCGGTATATGTGAGGGGGTGCCACCTTTCAATTGTGTCAGATACCGAGCGCGAATCTCGCGTTCAGAGCGCCATATATCTTTGGGATGACGTTGGGCAATGGTAAGGCGTACGTCATTGATAGCGAGCAGGTGCGGTAAACTCGATGGCGTCGGTTCATAATACCGTAAGTTGAGTTGCGCGTACTTATAGCCTTTACTGGTCAGCCAGTACACACCCTTTTGACGGACATAAAAAGCTCGATAGAGCAAAACCCCTTCATCAATCCACGGACGAAGTAATTTACGGGTTCGCTCTGCGGATAAGATGCCTGGCTGCTTCATCTTGTCCGGTTGAGGGCTAAGGAGTCCTAAAAAGCGTTGGGCTTGGTCAAAGCGGAGAATACCCTGCTGCCCAAGAATACGCAAGAAAACGGCGAAACGATCATTGATTTGTGGTCCGGTATGCATATGCGGTCTTCTTAGCGACCGTTCTTGTTGTAAGAGATCTGGAACATCACCTGGAGCCTTCATTTCTGTTATTTTCCCTTTCTAAAAACAGGTAAGCCGCGAGCAATGCAGCTACCTTATGAGCCAATGAGAGCATTGTACATCAAAATATGTATTGTGTGAATTGCATGTAAAACGTATTTTATGTAAAAAGAGAAGACAGAGACAAAAGAAAGGGAAAAAAGAGAAGAAAGTTAAAGAAAGTGTCGAGCAAGATGAGAGGAGACGGATTTTAGAGGTAGCTGTGTAGAGGATGATTTCATAGTAGAAAAGAATTGAGGAGCTTATACAGTGGCGGAAAGGGTAGCCTCTCTGGAGGGTGGCTCTTGAGATTAGCATTTCTGAAGTTTACCCTTCTAAGGTCAACTGATGTTTACTGATATATATTTCTCCATTCGTTCCCGCACTTATTGCTTTGTCTTAAAAGACAAAGTTACTTTTTGTTTATCACACTCTACTCCTTTCATGTAGTGCTCTTAGTATAGAGAAACGATTATCAATCCGCAAGATGCAATCTGCTTGCTATCAGTAGAAGGGAGTGTTCTCCTGTCTTCGCTTCTTGGAGTCCCTGCGTGCAGCTTGGATTGGGAAACAGGTCTATTGTCAAACGGATCAGGGTTTTATTCCTGGGAGTGTGTCATAGATTTGGAATGATGGAATGGTGTTTATCCTATGGACCTATGAGTCGATTGGTGAATCTGGATATGTCATATTCCACTATCATCGTATTCATGAGCTTCTTACTTTGAGATGAGAACATCATCGTTTAAATGCTCACGTTGTAGTCTAGCTCTGTACTGTTGTCTGTTCATCCATCCCTACTAGGTACCCTTCCAGCCGGAAGGGTACCTAGTAGGAAGTGGAATAGAGAGGTGTCTATGTTCTGTCTAGGTATCTCAGTTGCTCTGTTCTGCTGTGTCTGCTTTCAGGTCGCGCAAGAGGCGTTGAAACGCTTTCTGATAGCTGTCATGGTCTTTCCAGTGGATAAAGTCGCCGATGTGCCGTTGTCGGCGCAATCTAGCGGCCCATTGGTTTGGTACTTCCTCGATGGCTTCATCGATTTTGACGGGGAACAAGACGGTTTTCTTCAAGGCTTGTTCTCGCTTGAAACGTTCTTCTTTCTCTTGAGCGGCTCTGACTTCATCCTCGACCCACGAACTAGAGACAGAGTGTTCAGAGAGGATGACCATCAGTTTGTCATACGTGCGGATGGCCTGTTCAATGCGCTCTGCAAAGTAGTCTCCAATTTTGAGGTCTTCAGGAGCATACCAACACCGTACACCCTTACTTTGCAGGTCGGCATAGATGCGCTCTGCAAAGTCTTGGTTCTTGCTGGAATAGCTAATGAAGCAGGTGTAATACTGGATTGGGGATTGAACCAATGAACGGGCATACTCGATGAACGTATCACTGAGTCCAGCGCCGCGCAAAAAGCTCTCTGGAATCTCCCCTTGCGAGCGTTCCAAAGTGCTGGTGGTGATGCCCGATGGTCCTTGATGATTAATAGCCTTCAGTCCTTTTACCTTGCGTAAGTCAAGGTCGTTGAAGGTAGTTTGATACGTCATAGCATAGCCGAGGTTGGCACCTTCGAGGTTGGCTCTGCTAAGATAAGTCCTGTTGAGTTTGGCTCTGCTGAGGTTAGCTCTGCTGAGATTGGCACCTTCGAAGTTGGTACTGCTGAGGTTAGTATCTTCGAGGTTGGCTCCGCTGAGGTCGGTTTCGAAGAGATCAGCACTGATGAGGTTGACACTGCTGAGATTGGTATCTTCGAGGTTGGCTCCGCCAAGATAAGTTCTGCTGAGATTGGCTCCGCTGAGATTGGCTCCGCTGAGATTGGCTCCGCTGAGATTGGCTCCGCTGAGGTCGATAATAGCATCGTTGTTTTTTCTCCATTCATTCCAATTGCTTACACCGGCTTGAAGTCGGTCAAGCTGTTGCTGGTTTGCCATATCCTACTTTTCCTTTCCGTTGTTCTCCTTAGAAATAGACGGACAGATATTGCTAAAATCATATACATTTGTGCTTAAGAGGAGATGTTCTATGGAGAAGATGGCTTTAAGTATCTTGTTTGCTCTGTTGTGGTTCTCTGGCTTCGAGAGCACGAAGCAGACGTTGAAAGCTGGTTTGATAGGCTTCTGGATTCGTCCAGTGTTCAAAGTTGCCGATGTGCCTCGTCTCTTTGATATCTCTGGCCCAATCCGTGTGGCAGGTCAAAATCGTGTCATCGATGCGAACGGGATACAGGACGTTGGGAATGCCGTGTGGCTCTTTGTTCAGTGCGCGTTCTACCTCATAGGCGACCCAGGAACTTGCGAGAGAGGACGCGGAGAGAATCAAGAGCAACTTATCATACACGCGAATCGATGCATCGATGCGATGCTTGATCTTATCTCCGATGTCCATATCTTCTGGTGCAAACCAACAGCGGACTCCCTCGTGTTGTAAATCATTGTGCAATCGCTTGGCAAAGAGTTCGTCATTGCTGGAATAGCTAATGAAGCAGGTATAGTACTGAATCGGGGATAGAATCAACGAACGAGCATATTCAATAAAGGTGTCGCTGAGTCCAGCACCGCGCAAAAATGCTTCTGAAATATCTCCCTCAGAGCGTTCTAGAGTGCTTGTGGTAATTCCTGATGGTCCGTTATGCCGAACTGTTTCCAGTCCTTTGATCCCGCATAAATTAAGATCGTCGAAGACAGTTCTTCCTATCTTTACGTGGCTGAAGTTGGTACCGTTGAGATTGACATCCCTGAAGTCGGCACCACTGAGGTCAGCGTAGCTGAGGTCAGCACCACTGAGGTCGGCATAGCTGAAGCTGGCACCGATGAGATCGGCACCACTGAGGTCAGCATAGCTAAGGTCGACGCGGCTAAGTATAGTACTTCTGAGGTAGGCACCGTTGAGGTAGGCACCGCTGAGGTTAGTAAGACTAAGGTAGGCACTGCTGAGGTTAGCACCACTAAGTTTGGCACGACTGAGGTTGACCTCATTGAAGTTGACAAAAGCGAGGTTAGCACGGCTCAGTTTGGCATGACTGAGGTTAGCACTACTGAGGTCAACTCTGACATTTTGGTGCATCATTCTCCAAATGTTCCACTGTTTCCTTCCTTGTTGGAGGATGCGAAGGTGTTCTTGGTTTGCCATTGTTTTCTCCTCTCTGTATTGCTCTCAGTATAAAGAAACGATTGTCAATCAGCAAGCTCCAATGTGTTTGCTATTAATTAGTAGATAGAAGGGGATGTTCTATGAGGCAAAGGGATGAATCCAGAAATATCCTCTTTATTGTTGGGTGTACTTTGACTAGCGGAAAAGGTAGCGGGTGTAGGTAGCTGAAAAAGTGGGAGAGGCAAAAGGAACGGTGTTGAATTAGCTCAATTTTTAATGTATGGTAGGGAAGAGAAAAGGAAGGGTGACAAGTCGATGCAATAGGCACGCCGCTAGAACGAAGTGAAAGCGTGCGGGTATATTGCATCGGCGTCACCCTGGGCTTACCACTCAAAGAACACGATGTATGAGGTGGGGGGTCTATTGTTGGGTGTAGACAAGGTAGCATTTGGGGGCGGTCACGCGCCAGAGGCGCGTGGGGGTGGCGGTTTGGGTGGCGGGGAAGCGAGGGGCGTCTCGGCGAATTGGCACGCCGCACAGGTGGGGATGTAGGGGGGGTGGGGTGCGAGCGAGACAAGGCGGCGAGGCGAGGGCCGGGGAGGATGGGAGGACGTGGGGCCGGGGCTGGCGCGTGACCGCCCCCAAATGCGTGCTAGACGTATGGGGGGAGGAGGGGCTACGCTTCTCGACAAAATAGAACATCTGTTTCGTAGAGAATCGTGTAATGGGAGGTGCGGTACCCTGGCGGGAAACCTGGGACACCGTACCCGCTACCATTTCCGCTAGTGAAACGGCTAGAGATTCAGCTAGGAATTACTCATATGTCCAACTTAAAAGCACTATATTGTTGTGCACCCCTGAAAAGCGGTTCGCTTATTACGGCTGGCTCAGCGCTACAGCAGGGACGAGAAGTATTCGCAGCACCCGGCGGCATCTTTTCTTCAGGTGGAGAAGGGGTGAACAAACTTATTCGCGATGGCGCTCATCCAGTTACAAACATCAGTGATATTCTCGATAACCTCAATGTCCATATCGTGCCAGCAGAGAACAAAACACGGGGACATGCTCTGGATCTCATCGAGAGCGATGGGGAGAAAGCACTCTTCACATTCCTTAGCTACGAGCCGATACATATAGATGAGCTTATTCGAACCTCAGAGGTTGCCCCCGAAGTAGTAAGTGCTACACTAACGATTATGGAGATCAAGGGCATTGTTAAGCATATCGGCAACATGCAATACGTGAGGACAATGGATTTATAGCCATGCAATCAATCAGGTGACAACATGATCTATCTTGAACAGTTATTGAAAGCAACACAAGGAGTTCTCCGTCAACAGGGAAGGTGTGTACACTTTGATGCCTTTAGCCACGATACGCGGCAGCTTTTGCCAGGAGAGATGTTTGTCGCAGTACACGGCGAGCGCGGCAACGGGCATGACTATCTACTCGACGCCGTACGCAAAGGTGCGAGTGGACTACTAGTAGAAGGAAGTACACTCAACAATCTTTCCGAGCAGACGCAATTCGCACTCTCTCAGGCCGAAGTCGCGATCGTTGCAGTTGTAGATACACGGCTCGCGTTGCAGCAATACGCGAGTTCCATCCTCTACCTCTGGCATCCCACAGTTATAGCGATCGCTGGCAGCGTGGGCAAAACCAGCACAAAAGAAGCAATCGCCGATGTCCTGGCCAGCCAATTCACAACCTTTCGCAGTTGGCAAAACTACAATGACCTGCTCGGGATTCCACTCTCGCTCGGTCGCCTGGAGCCACAGCACGAATACGCAGTACTCGAACTAGGATGCGACCACCCAGGAGAAATTGCCGACCTATGCCGCATCGTTCGCCCACAGATCGGTGTGCTCACCAATATCAGTCCAGTACAACTTCAATACTTCAATTCGCTTGAACGGCTGGCACTTGAACTGAGCGCGCTTCTGACTAGCCTTCCCACCGGCGGACACTTCTTCTACAATCAGGAAGATAACAATATTCATGCGCTGCTTGCTCATCACAATAGAAATGCTGACATAACAATGCATCCATTTGGCCTGGCATCTCCTTTACTACAGTCAGAACAAACGCAAGCAGCAAGTATACGTCTTGTTCATCTAGGATGGGATGGCACTCAAGGAAAGCTTAAGATGACTAGCTCAGGAGGCAAAAACGAGTCTTCAGGTGAGCTTGCCACTCACGAAGTAACACTCTCTTCACATCTACTGGGTGCACATAACCTCGTGACTATGCTGGCCGCCTACAAAGTAGGACTAAGCCGTGGCATACATCCTAAACGCTCTGAGCAGGCTCTTGCAGGCATCAATCCACTGTCCGGCAGGCTCAATCCACTGCCTGGCATCCACAATTCATGCTTGCTAGACGATACACATAATGCATCGCCCGCTTCAGTCATCGCAGGTCTAGCTACACTTGATGCCCTTGCAACTGGCAACAGCAAACGCATCGCGGTCCTGGGAGATATGCGCAACCTGGGCGAATACGAAGCAGAGGCGCATCGCACCATAGGCCACAAAGTAGCTCAAAGCGCTGATTACCTGGTTACACGCGGCGAACGGGCGGCGTTGATCGCCGAAAGCGCGCAGCAGGCTGGACTAGATCCTGCACGTATCATTATGACCTCAACCCACGAGGATGCAGCACAGGCGGTCCGGCGTATTCTAGAGTGGACAAATGAGACCACTCAGGCAAAGGAGAGCAAGGGAGCGGCTAGCGATGTTGTTTTGATCAAAGGCTCGGAAGAGACACGTATGGAGCGGGTGACTGAGATGCTCATGGCGCGTCCCTGGGATGCATCCGAGAAGCTTGTGCGTCAAACGCCGGGCTGGAAGAAGATCTTCTTTATGCACGCCGAGCGCCCCACCTGGGTAGAGATCGATCTCAACGCCATCGGCAGCAACACGCGGCACATCAAATCGCTTGTTGGATCTTCCGTTCAGGTGTTGGTAGCCTTGAAGGCCGATGCCTATGGACATGGAGCGCTGAAGGTTGCGCGTACAGTGCTCCAGAATGGTGCCACAATGCTGGGTGTTGCTACCGTCAGCGAGGCCGTGCCGCTCCGTGAAGGCGGTATTCAAGCGCCCATCCTCGTCTTTGGCTATGTGCCACGCTGGCAAATGCGCGAGGCCGTCCGGTTGGGCACCAGCGTGACGCTCTACTCAAACGAGGCAGCATCCTCACTTTCACAGGCTGCCGTCGCGTTGGGGAAGAGTGTCAAAGTGCATATAAAGATTGACACGGGGATGGGGCGTCTGGGCATCTGGTATGAACAGATGGATGAAATTATTGACCTGGTACGGAAGACCAGAAGCTTGCCAGGGCTAGAATTAGAAGGAATCTATACCCATTTTGCTCAGGCCGATGCAGAGGATCAGATCCATGCTCACTTGCAACTCGCACGCTTCCAGGGCGTACTAGAGATGCTAGAAGAGAAAGGGCTGCGCCCACCAGTTGTACACGCAGCTAATAGTGCAGCCACCCTTACATTGCCCCAGGCGCGTTTTGATATGGTGCGCCCTGGAATAGCTATCTATGGCATGGACCCATCGACGGATGTACACCTGCCAGCCGGCTTTCGAGCAGCCCTCTCGTTTAAGACTCAGGTCTCGCAGGTCAAGTGGATACCCGCTGGCGAGGGCATCAGCTATGGAAGCACATATATTACGGAGCGACCAACATGTATTGCGGTGTTGCCCGTAGGCTACGCCGATGGCTTCCGGCGTTCGCCCCGCAACTGGGGCAGTGTGCTCATTCATGGCAAAGAGGCTCCGCTGTTGGGCCGCGTCTGTATGGACCAATGCATGGTCGATGTGACAGACATTCCCCAGGTCCGCGTGGGCGACGAGGTCGTGCTCATTGGTCGGCAGGGCGAAGCCACGTTGAGCGCTGAGCAGGTGGCGGAGCGGTTGAGAACAATCAACTACGAAGTCGTCTCTGAAATCCTCGCACGCGTGCCACGGGTGGATTAGCTTCGCTGCCTGAAATAGTTCTTAGAGATGGTTTTACACTTTTTTCATTGTTCATCGTTTTTTGTGCTCAGCACAAAAAACGATGAACAATGAAAAAAGTGTAAAACCATCTCTAAGAAGCAGAGCATGCCTAAGGCGTGCACATGAGATGGAAAGAGAAGTAAGCGAAGGCGATGGACACTCAACACTCTCTTAGAGTTTCTCGTTTACTTCACGGCTCTTGCAACGTATTACATATGTATATCTTCAACGTATATATTCCAGAGATGTGATACTTGTTTGCTGAGCATCAGAGATTAGAAAGAATCAAAGCAAGAGGAGTGGAAGAGAGTATGGCTAGAGCAGTCTTACAAGAGCGACAGCGTATGTTGCTACAACAGGAGCGGAGAATAGCAGGTGAGCTTGAGGAAAGTCTTGCAAATTCCGAGGGGAGCAACGCCTACGCCAGCACCATACGTCAAATTGTGACCTCCCTGGATGATCTCTTCCTGCTTGTTACTGTCGGGGAATTCAATTCAGGAAAATCGGCGTGCATTAACGCGCTTCTCCACGCTGAAGTGCTGGCCGAAGGAGTCATTCCAACAACGGATCAGGTAACCATTCTGCGACACAGCGAACGCGACGAACAGCATCAGCACGAACAGAACATTCTCGAAATCGACAATCCCGCCGAATTCCTGCGCGACATCAGTATCGTTGACACGCCGGGCGTCAACGCTGTACTGTTAGAGCACCAGAGGCTCACTGAAGAGTTTGTGCCCCGCAGCGATCTGATCCTCTTCGTCACCTCGGTAGATCGCCCCTTCACCAGAAGCGAGAAGGAGTTTCTAGAGCGTATCCGCGCCTGGGGCAAAAAGATTATTATCATCCTTAACAAGATCGATATGTTGCGCAACACAGGTGAGCTGGAGAAGATTCTTGCATTTATACGCAGCAACTGCAAACTCTTGCTCGGCTTTGAACCAGACATCTTCCCGGTATCCGCACTCCTGGCGCAGCAGGCACGCAGTGCAGTCGGGCATGAAGCGATGGGATTCTGGGAGCGCAGTCGTTTTGCAAATCTTGAAGAGTATCTCTTCCAGACTTTGGACGCCGAAGAACGGGTGCGTCTGAAGTTACTCAGCCCTTTAGGCGTTATGACCCGGGTTCTTACAGAGACACAGACCGCCGTTGAGGCCCGTGCACAGCTTCTGGCAGAGGATGCCCGCACCGTCAGCACCATCGACGAGCAGCTCAACCTCTACACTCAGGATATGCAGAAGAACTTTAAGCATCGCATAACCGAAATAGAGAATATTATACTGGAGATGCGCCGGCGCGGAGATCTCTTTTTTGATGACACGCTGCGACTGCGCCGCGTCCTCGACCTTGTACAAGGGGACCGTATCAAGCAGGAATTTGAGCGCGAGGTGCTGGGCAATAGCGCCGATCGCATTGAGCAGGCCGTACAGGAAATGATCGACTGGATGGTTGAGCAAGAACACCGCTTCTGGCAGAGTGTCATGGACTTTCTAGACCGCCGGCGACAGGTAAGCCTGGGGCGCGAGGGGCAGATGCTGGGCGCAATCAGTCGAGAGTTTGATTATAACCGGCGCGTCCTCCTGCAATCGGTCTCCCGCACTGTGACAAGCGTCATCCAGACCTACGACCGCGAGACCGAAATAGACCAGCTCTCGCAAGATATGCGCAATACGGTCGCACAGGCAGCCATAGCAGGCGCAAGCGGAGTAGGGCTGGGAGCAATTATTGTCGCCTTTGTTGGCACGCTGGCCGCCGATGTTACAGGCATTATCGCAGGAATAGGACTGCTGCTACTGGGCTACGGCATCATCCCGCTACGGCGCAAGCAAGCCAAACAAGACTTCGACACCAAGATGCGAGAGCTACAGGCAAAACTCACAGCATCCATGAGCGAGCAATTCCGCAAAGAACTCAACAATTCCGTCAATCGAGTACAGGATGCCATTGCACCCTACACAAGATTTGTGCGGGCGGAGCAGCAAAAAACTGAAGTAGTGCAAGAGCGCCTGCAACAACTGAATCAAGAGGTTTTAGAACTAAAAAGCGAGATCGAAAGGCACTAGTGTCTTTCGATCTCGCTTTTTATCGAATGGTGTGAATACACCATCGTCATTAAGTGCTGCACAATAAAAATTGGGACCGAATAAGATTTAGCGGGACCCTAGATTGAAGACGACATTAATTGCGATAATAACAAGGCAGACGGCAAAGAAACCTAAAAGGCCAACAGCGCCAAGTGGACCAATCAGGACGCCTCCAATCGGGATAAGCAGTGCAAGGGAAACGATGGCTAGAGCCAGACGTTGACCAGCGGAAGGTCTATCGCGCTTGCCCGCTTGCGTATTGACCTTTTCGTTTGAATTTTGATTATTAAGAATCTGTGCGACTCTCTGCGCAATCGCCTCAGCAAGATTGTCATCGAAAGTGCTGCCGGGAGGTGGGGGCGGCGGATACGTTCTATATGTAGGTTCATAAGAGCTTTGTTGCCCCTCATACCCTCTATAGGCCGAGCCAGACTGTTCGCGTAGGGGATCGCCAGATTCCATTTGTGGCATCATATGCTATGATCACTCCTTTTCTCTGTATCTTCATACAAAATTTATTGCTCTTGTATCAATACGTATTTTGTTGAGAAAGGTTACATTTTTACGCTGCTCCAACGACTATAAGAAATTAAAGGCTGGATAGTATGGAGGATTAATAGCAAGAGGCCAAAGATTCGCCAATTTGCCAGCAATTAAGCGTAGCGCGGTTCCAACTGCTTCCAGGTGATTAGCTTCTTCGGTTAGACGAGCTACATTGTTGAAAATTAGTAGGTAGCGTTGTCTATCAGAAAGAGCAACAAAAGCATTGTCGTTTTGTAGTAGTGTAGAAAGAGATGCCAGGGGGCGAAAAGCAAGCGCCCAATATACACAAGCATCGACGAGCGTATGCTGGAATAGTAGAGCATCATTGGCGGCGGGACAGCCTTGAATGAGTTCAGTTCTATAAGCAACTTCCATACGTGGTGGAATATGTTCTGGTAGACGATAAACACACCAGCAGGTAGGAAAGGGGATGTGGCCATAGCAACCCTCTAATAGGGCATGTGTGAAGCATCCACCCTCGAAGTCCAGCATATACATACCGGAGTTTGTATATATAACATTATCAGGGCAAGAATCACCCTGGATAAAGGCGAGAAAGGGTCCTGGATTCTGTAGAGAGGTTGCTAATGTAGATAATTCTGCATCTATACCTTGAGCAGGTGGAATAGATAATGCTGTCGTTATCTGACGCAAATTAGCGGCCAGGCGTGAGCTAGCATAATCATCAGTTTCTATAGTTGGTCCTAGAGCTTCACGAATACGTGCGTACTCTGATGCCTTCCCTATAGAGAGAGCATGCATACGACCATGAACGGTGGCAAAATCAATCAGTGCCTGTTCAGCCGCCACCGGATCATCTCCCAGCAGCAACTGATCCAGACGCTTGCCAGTGCCTAAATCCTCCATAATGAGAAGTGCAGAATCACTATCACCAGCATAGAAGCGAGGAGCAAGTGGAATAAGCTGCTGTAAGAATTGGAGGCTTGCCCAATCATTAAAGAGCATGCTAGCATAAGCACCTTGAGCCTGCTTCACGATCACGCTTTTAGGAGCTTTGGACGAACCATCAAGTACAACGAAACGATATACATTAGAGCGACTGTTACCTCCAAGATTATCTGCCCGTACGAGTCGTACTGGCCCGCCGAAAGTCTTTGTAAGTAGACTCTCAGCGGTTTTTATAAGCGATGGAGCAGGCAACTCTTTCCCCGGTTGCATCAATTTTATCCTTTCGCTAAGCGTCTTGTAACCGCCAGTAAAGATTATCTTCGCGCTGCATCAGACCCTCTTTCTCGCTGGTTAGCTCGCGGCGCAAAGATGCAGAATCAGGATGATGGCGCTTAAGGATCTCGTTTACTTCCGCCTCCGTATATCGCGTGTCGTACTCAAACTGCTTAGCGAGCCACTTAAGAATGACTGTACGCTTCTTACGGCTAGCCGGAATCTCTTTGAGTTGCGTACCATCAAAGAAATCTCTGAGTACCTTGCGTTCCCACGCGTCACCCTCAATGTCGTCGACCAGAGAAGCCATTTTCTCAGGAGTGAGTAAGAGATTGTTTGTCTGCCGCAAGGCTTCAGCATTCAATCGGTAATAATGAGTATTACCGTCTAAACGTATAGCAACAAGCTCAAACTCTTTTAGCTTCGCTAGATGATGAGAAACTGTCGGAGGTCTCAAATGTAAGAAAGCCGACAGTTCCTCTACGCTATGCTCACCATTAGCCAGAATACCTAGCAACTTGAGCCGGTTTTCATCGGCGAGCACCTTAAAAAATTGGAGCAGCGATTGAATTTCTTCCTGAGACATATCTTTTCTCCTTTGTAGATATATATCTAATTAGAACTATATCTACGAAGTAAGTACATGTCAAGTAGTCTTCAACGGGTCAGAGGCCAATGAAGGATGCAAAGAAGTAGGAGGGCTAGATCGCTTATTTCATCCACTTAAACAACATGTAGATGTCGATTCTGATTGAAAAATTTCTCCCGTGTTTCTCCTTCAGAGAGAAGTACCAGTTCGCTTATTTCTGCCAGACTATATCCATGATCACCATGATAAACTTCAATGATCTCGTTGAGTACAGATGGTCGTTCAATTGCGAGTGGATAAGGCTCGTTTATTTTGTATCCTTGCTTACTCATCTGCTCATTCAAAGTCTTGTATTGTCTTGGTGTTATCTTTTCCAGATCTCTTGCACGCCGTATGATCGCGGCCATAGATACTTTCCAATATGACTTTAATCGGGCTAGATTAGGTAGCGAGAGCGATCGCAGATCAGGCGCAATATCGTGGGCAGGCATTAAAAACTCGGCCGCGAAGCGATCCGCTTCAGCCTCCATATTATCTGTAGGGATTCTGTGCATTATTATATGGCCTAATTCATGAGCGAGAGTAAATCTAATGCGCTCACCAGGCATATCGGAATTAATGAGAAACATTGGAGGAAAACTAGGATTTGAGCCGGTTATCCACTGACTGATAGCATCAAGCTTTCTTGTTCCGAAGGGGCATACATAGACTATCGCACCTGCATCCTCGATTACACGTACAAGATTACTTACAGGACCAAATGGTACATGCCATCCTCTACGAACAAGCCCTACAATCTCCTCTACATTGCCATCAAAGTCAGCAACATCAAGCCTCTGAAATAAATTATCAGTCTCAATTTCAACTCCATTCAATAATCGAGACACATTTATCCGCAGAACATTTGACCTTGCAAGTATAACCTTCAACTCGTGGATAGGCATTGTCTGACGTTTACGATGATAAGTGCAGCTACTGCCAAAGTTAAAACGCTGTTCGGACAAATAAAAAAATGCTTTAGGATATTCTAGTATTGAAGCAATTTTTATTAAATGCTCCTCCGAAACACTCAAAAACCCACTTTCATACTTCGATATATTACCTTGAGAAATAGATGTTACTTTCGCCAACTCACTTTGCGTGAGACCTCGTGACTCTCGACCAAGTATTAACATTTCGGGGTTAACTCTTTGAGCCATTATCTGCATCCAGTTTTTCTAGCTTTTTAGGCCTAATAATTCTTTTCTTAGACAATTGTTCCTTTGGAGCATCTTTTATTGCAAGAGTAGGTTGTATAGTAGAAAAAGTCTCACTAAGAATAGGATAGTACCACAGAATTTTTCCGCAAATAGGACGTGTAATAAGTATATCCTTAATCTGTGTCTCCATTTGATCAAGTTGATAACCAGCCACAACTCTGATAGCTTTTGGCGGGAGATGAGGTAATTCCGACAGCCTATCATAATCATTTTGCTGTTTTGTTTGAATGTTACCAGCTCGACGATTTTTATCGAGCATCTTAAAACGTAAAAGGACAGTATCACAAAAATTGAGGACCAGGAAACCGCAATGATCATTGATAGAAACACCTGAAATATTATCAAACCTATGCCTTATTTCGTGACAAATATAATTGTTAACAACATTCGCTCTTGTCTTTGAATCCCACGGATAGCGTTTGTCTGGTTCGATATCGAGATACTTTTGCCAGGATTCCTTTATAGCATCGCTAATACTTTGCACGTAAGATTTTAAAGTACTTTTTACAAGTGATTCACCATTGTCGTCCCAAAGCAGTTCTGATTGCATATCTCCTCCAAACACGTACCACACTACCAACTAAAAAGAAGTGTATAGAGCTTGATTATCTTTACTAATAGTTAACAAAAGGTAATCAAGCTTCACTATTTTGTGCCGCTAATACAAACAAATTTTTTGAATAGCTGTTCTATGTTTTCAGTATACACCCGGTCCTGGTAAAATTCAAGTATTTTATTCCAAATTTTATTTAACTATAGAAAAATCGCAGCCAGGTCATGCTTCAACGATCACTTCTCGGCCCTGGAGTGCGGAAGCGTAACAGGCGTCGATGATGCGTGCTCGGCGCAGGCCGTCGGAGCCGTTGTGGAGGGACCAGTTGCCACTGATGATGATATCGATGAAGTCGCGGGTGACTGCGGCGTGGAACTCTCCACCCTGCACTTGCGGGCTGACTTTGGCGGGGACGCCGGCGACATCAGTGTAGATGGTGAGCGTGTCGGTTGTGTTGTATTTCTGAGCGCGGATATCTGCACCGCCCTGGGTTCCGTAGAGCACGATTCCGTAGTCGTCCTGCGCGCTGCTGTGAGTGGCCCAGCTTGTCTCAAGCAGAAGAGTTGTGCCCGTCGAGAGGCGGATAAAAGCGGTTGCCAGGTCTTCTACCTCGAACTTGCTATTCGAGCCGGACTTGCCCGCGCTGAGATTAAAGCCAATGCCCCGGCTACCAAGCTCGTTATACGTTGAGGCGGTCACACTTGTAACGTTGGGCTCGTCCAGCAGGAAAAGGGCGATGTCGAGGACATGAACACCCAGGTCGATCAATGGTCCACCACCAGCTATTTGCTTGTTGACAAACCACGAGCCTGTGCCCGGAATGCCACGGCGGCGCATCCAATACGCTTTAGCATAATAGATGGTACCGAGATTGCCCTCGGCAATGTAGCGCTTTAAAATTTGGACATCACTGCGCTCACGATGATTGTAGACAACGCGCAGCACCCTGTTCGCTCTGGTTGCCGCCTGCACCATAGACTCAGCCTCCTCGCTATTACGAGCTAGCGGCTTTTCACAGAGCACGTGCAGTCCGCGCTCAAAGGCGGCCAGAGCGATCGGCGCGTGCAATGAGTTGGGGACGGCGATACTCACCGCGTCCAGCCCCTCGTGTTGCAGCAGGTCCTCATAGTTTCGATAAAGATGAGGTACCTCGTAGGTCTTGCCCAGAGCGGCCAGGCGGTCCTCTTCCAGGCCAGCTAACGCAACAACCTCTACATTTGATAAACGTTTGTATCCTTTGAGTGCCGATTCACCCCCAAAGCCTAAACCAATGATGCCGACACGAATCTTCGCATTGTCCATCTTGTTCATCGCGTTTGACATAGCAGAAAGTAGCTCCTTGTGTATATTTACAATAAACATTATAGCAGAGGAAACGGTAGAGAGGCTGCATTCTCAAATCTTTCTCAAGATTGGTAGTAGTGCGTAAATGCAAGATCTAGACAATAGACAGGGATAAGTGAGCATGCTATGATGAGATGGAAAAGGTGTAACCGTGCGATTTTGGATTCTCGTGAAGAAAGACAGTTAGCAAGCAAGCGAAAGGCAACGCAAGACGTGGAAACCCTGGTAGGCAGCACTCTGAGTGGGTATAGCTTAACCCGCGTGATCGGCAGCGGGGGCATGGGAACAGTCTACCTTGCGGAAGACAAGGCCATTGGTCAGCAAGTTGCCATCAAGGTTGTGAAGACAGAGGACTCAGCGTACACCGACATCATGAGTGTAGGGCAGGTAGCAGAGCGCTTTAGACAGGAGGCGCGCGCGGTCGCCAGCCTTGACCATCTCAATATCTTGCCCCTTTACCGCTATGGTGAGGAGAAGCTGCGGGATGGAATGCGCTCCTACATGGTTATGCAATACCGTCCTGAGGGCTCGTTGTGGGCATGGTTACGCCGGCGGGCGGGATTAACAGCCGTTCAAGACTCTGAGACAACGCTTCCAGGTTTGCCTACAAGCTGGCCTCTACAAGCAGACGAGGTAGCAGATTATCTACTTCAAGCAGCCTCAGCACTCCAATACGCACATGATCGAGGCTTCATTCATCGCGATGTCAAGCCCGAAAACTTTCTGCTGCGCTTCGACAAGAGTTCCGTTGACGGTAGCTACAAAGCATTCTTGCTGCTCTCAGATTTTGGACTGGCGAAGTTCTTCTCAAATCTGGCAAGCAATAGTCAAATACTGGGTACACCCACCTATATGGCTCCGGAGCAGTTCGACGGCCAGGCACGTCCCGAAAGCGATCAATACGCGCTGGCCGTCATGGCCTACTGTTTGCTTGCCGGCCAGCCTCCGTTCAGTGGCGATCCAATCCACCTGATGAATCAGCACCTCACAGCACAGCCGCCCTCTATACGCATCTTCGCACCCAGGCTCTCTGCTGGGATTGAGACAGTCTTAGATAAAGCTCTGGCAAAAACTCCCTCTGAACGCTATTCCTCCATCGCAGAGTTCGCGGACGCGTTCGCACAGAACCTGGACGAGGTACCAGGACACGTGAATGGCGTACAGTCGTCCAAACCACTTTTCTCATTGCCCGCACACATCCAGAGGCGGTCAGATCCTCTGCAAAAGAGGACGGACGAAGCTTTTCCGCAGCAAACAGACAATATGCCAGGCGAGCAGAAAATGCAGCTCAACAGCAATCCAAACGGAAGTAGTCCAGCAGCGTACGTTGCGGTTGACGATCAGACCATCCACAAATCACAACAGATACCGCAAGGAATCCGGGCACTAGCATCAACACCTCGGCAGGCCCCCGCACTGCAAGCTGAGCAGGGAGCCCCGATCTATAGTAATAATCAGAGGAAAGAGCAGGAAAATAAAGATGGACAGAGTAAGCAGACGGTAAGCAGAAGAAGTGCAACCAGATGGATCATAGGGGGAGTTGCTGTAGCAGGCATAGGAGCAGGAGCTGCAAGCTTTTATCTCAGCAGACAACCGGGTAATGCGCAGCCAGCAAAATCTAATACATCAGGTTCTAATACATCAAATTCCAATTCAAGCTCAAACAGACCAAATTCCAGTGTACGAAGTATTCTTCATGGTCATAAACAAGCGGTGAGTAGTCTTGCCTGGTCTCCAGACGGCTCACAGCTTGCCTCAGGATCATTAGATCGCAGCGTTCGCCTGTGGAGACCGGGCCAGATAGACGCCCCTCTTATTATTCAGCAGCACGCACTCGGCATCCAGACTATAGCCTGGGAGCCAGCAGGGACACAGATCGCCTCAGCAGGGAGAGACGACAATATACAGATTTGCAGTACGACAAGCGGCAATCTCAACCAGACATTCACGAACACGAATGGAGTTATCAGCAGAATCGCATGGAGCCACGATGGCGCAAATCTTTTTGTCAGTACAGCAGGCAACGGGCTCCAAAGAATTATATTAAAAGACAAAGCTTTTGTGCAAGAATGGTCAAAAGCAACATTTAGAGCTTTAGCTCTCTCTCCCGATGGGCGCTATCTGGCTTTAGGAGCAGAGACTGGATATGTTGCGCTTCTAGCCTTACCAACACTACGTCGTTTGCGTATCGCCCGCATCCATAAAGGCTCTATTCGTGCACTCGCGTGGTCACCTGATAGTACACAACTTGCTTCAGGGGGCATCGATAAAACTATCCAGATTCTTGATATAAACGCGCAGCGTGTTGTCCACAATCTTACGTGTACCGGCATCGTCAACGACATCGCCTGGCGACCACAAGAAGGCCAGAGAGCCGGAGAACTCGCGGCAGCACTAGCAAATGGCGAAATGTACACCTGGACGCCTGACAACAACATGCACGCTACTCATAAAGCTCATACAGAAGCAGTCACCTCGATAAGTTGGGGCAGGCAAGGACTGGCAACCGGCTCTACTGACAAGACCATTATCATCTGGAACATCTGAAGAGCAGAGCATTAGTACTTAGCTCCTTATAAGTTGTTCATCAAAATCTAATCCTCTATAATAGCAAGCAGGGAAGCAATTACTTCTTGTATTAGAGAGAACATTTGCTTAAATCGTATTTTGAATAAAGTATATGCTTTTGTGCAATAATAAAATTGTATCAAAGGATAGAAGGGAAACAAAAAAATGGATATTAAAGGTAGCCAGAAGATTCATGCCCCAAGACAGCAGGTATTTCAAGCACTTCTCGATCCAGAAGTACTCAAAAACAGCGTTCCCGGATGTGAAGGAGCCGAATTTGAGGACACTCCTCAAGGTCGCCAGCTTCGGCTGATCATCTCCCCCAGCATCCCAGGACTCAAAGGTCCATACCGCGTTTACTTGCAGGCCCGTGATGTCGTAGCTCCATCGCACGTTGTACTGGTAGCTGAGCCAACCAGTTCTATTGGCTCCGTCAAGGCGACATGCGCAATCGACCTGGCAGATGAGGGAACAAGCACCGATCTGACATATGTAGCTCATGCCGATATGGATGGCAAAATCGCCGCCACGCCAGAATTCGTCGTCAAACCCGCAGTGAAAAGTGCCCTGGATCACTTCTTCAAGAATTTCGAGAAGCAAGTCAAAGCAACAGTAGTCTAAGTATATTCATCCCTTGAAAAGAGCCTGGATCGTAGCGATCCAGGCTCTTTTCTATTTTTAGAAAAGGCTTTACGGCTTTACGTGAACGGGCCAGAGACCATAGGTAATGATACGAGCTGGAAGCAGGCGAAGTCCTGGTAGACGTAAAGCAATGCGAAGGACAGGTGGAAGAGTAAAGGGTTGATTTGACTTGAGTGCAACGGCGAGTATGCTCCGCTGAATGATGCTCTGGAGCAGTTGGATAAAGCGGGTAGGCAATGCACGCGCTCGCTGTATGCGCGCCAGATCGTGCTGTTCCACAATACCATAGCGCAGTTTACCGACAAGTATATTTGAGGCTACAACCGCGTCTTGAATGGCGTAATTGATCCCCACGCCGCCGACAGGTGACATGGCATGTGCAGCATCGCCAAGCAGAAGCAAGCCAGGGCGATGCCAGCGTGGCACATAACTTGACTCCACAGAGAGCACTGAAATCTGCTTCCACGTCTGTACCTCGTCAATCCTATCGGCTAGTTCGGGCACGGCAGCGGCAAACGTCTGCTGAAAATGCTCCAGGCCAGCCGCGCGCACATGCTGATACTCTCCCTTTGGAATCACATAGCCAATCTGCCAGTAATCGTCACGGTTGATAAGCGCTATAATCAGCCGAGAAGCAAACCGGCCAAAGGTCAGATTTTGATCGCTCGCCTTGCGACTCAAACGAAACCAGAGAATATCCATAGGCGGCGAGGTCTTGACGGGCTCGAAACCGGCCAGCTTACGAATGCGAGAAAAGCGACCATCAGTCCCCACAGTTAGCATAGCCCGCACCTCGTACCAGCCATCATGAGCGTGATAGCGAACGCCTTCTATCTTCCCATCCTCTCCCTCGCTTCTGATCAGCTCATCAACCTGCGCTCCCATGACAAGTTGAAATTCTGGATAGCGCCGCGCCTCGGACGTAATAAACTCAAGAAACTTCGCCTGTGGAATCATCGCAATATAGGGATAGCGACCCGGCAAGTGCGTAAGATTAATCACGTTTACCTGCCCTGTAGGACTTTGAAAACCCAAAGTGGACATCTTCGTATGATGCATCTGCAATAAAGGTTCTGCAAGACCAATCTCATTTAGAATTGTGAGCACCGAAGGATGTATAGTATCGCCACGAAAATCACGATCAAAATCAGCGTGTGCTTCCAGCAGCAATACAGGGATGCCTTGACGCGCTAGCAGAAGAGCAAGAATAGCACCAGCAGGACCTGCTCCTACAACACAACATGTTGTATGCACTACTTGTTTTACTTCATGAGTATGATCTTTCACTGTAGACTGCATAGTAGACCTCCAGGCAGGATAGATATATAGCAACGACATTCAAAGGCTAAACTTACTGTCTCTAAAAGAATGCTTACTCAAAGTAAGTAACTGACTGGTCAATTAATCATCGAAACAAAAAAAAGTTAAGGGTACAGCCCTTTGAGCATGGTGTCAACGATAAAATCAGCGATCTGCTCCTGTGTGTACTGTATAGCGGAAGGATCTTGCAGCACTTGACGCCTGAAGACAAAACCGATAACACTACTCATAAAGATCTGTGCAACTAGGGCGGGCTCAACAGAGCGTAGATCGCCACGGGCAACTTTTGTAGAGACGTACAACTCAAGAAAGTGCAGGGCCTGCTGAATCGCTCCATATCCAATAGGAGAGATTTTCGGGTTGTGCAGAACCTCTGGCAAAAAGACGCGGATGAGCTGCACAAACTTCTCATCTTCAACGATTATAAGCACCTGCTGTGCTAGAAACCGTAGAAAGACAGCAGGAGGCTGCTCCAGCATAGCGGGAGAGAGAGAGGAGATCAAGCGCAATGGAGAGCGCCCCTCAACAATAGCCTGCAAAAGAGCCTCTTTACTCTCGAAGTAGTGATAGATCAAGCCTGGAGTGATGCCAGCCTCCAAGGCAATATCTTTATTTGTAGCCCTGGTAAAGCCTTTTTGCGAAAAGACATGCATTGCAGCATCGATAATTTGTTCACGACGATCTTCAACCACTTTCGGAGTACGCGCCATAGAAATTTTCCCTCTTTAAAAAATCCTGACATACAATTTTGTGCAGCTTCGCTGCCTGAAACAGTTCTGAGAGACGGTTTTCCGTTTTTTCATTTTTCATACTTTTTTGTGCTCTGCACAAAAAAGTATGAAAAATGAAAAA
>JAABUQ010000208.1_pt1 | contig 130540 bp, 122 predicted proteins | sample 5560001 | NCBI WGS metagenome assembly JAABUQ01 (sample SAMN10711888, study PRJNA513371) | rock metagenome | isolation source: Antarctica rocks | place: Antarctica: Victoria Land, Finger Mt nord | collected 2015-12-18
CTTAACGGTGTTAATGCAAATTTGAGGCGCGCGCGAACGGAGTGATCGCGCGTCGCGCGAAGCGTAGGGTCAGCGTGAAACTCGTGCAAACGGTCGTCGTTCCGATGTGCGCCGCCTTATGTGCGGCGCTGATGGCGCACGTAGCCCTCGATGCGGTGGGCGACGTATGGCTCGCGCGCGATGCATACGATCACGTCGCGCACGCGTCGCGCGGCATCGTCGCTTGGTGTGCGTTTGCACTCCTGGCAGTCTCGCTTGCGCTTGCGTTCGCGGCGGCGATCCGAAACGCACGCGGTTGCGAGCGCAGGTTCTGTGCGACGTTGCAAGCCGCGGCTCCAAACGACCCCGCGCGTTTCGTCGTCGCGGTGACCCCACTCGCCGCGGGCGTGCTCCTGGCGATGGGAATCCTCGACGCATCGCTCGCGGGCAGCATGACGTGGAACGTGGCCGATCTTCTCGGCGGCTCGATCTTCCTTGGCGCGACGGTCGTCGTCATGTGCGGCACGGCCGTCGCACTCGTGGCGCAGGCGGCACTCGGTCGTGCCGCCCGGCTGTGCGATGCCGTCGTGCGCGCGATCGTCGCTTTTGCGGCACGCAGGATGTCGCCACGTACCTCCGCGTCGCGGACTGGCCGTGCCGTACCGGCATTGGCGGCGCGTGCCGCGCGCGAACGCCGGAACATTGCCGATCGCGCGCCGCCGGCCCCCTTCATCGCCCCAGCACGTCGCTAACGCACGCGCCGGTCGCGGATGCTCCTTGCGAGCGTCTGCCGTGAAGGGTCTTTATGTCGTATTTTATCAGGCCGTTTCGTATCCGAACGCGCCGCATGCGCGCAGTCGTCTTCCTCGTGCATTTTGCGCTGCTCGGTGCTGTGGCGAGCGTTTCTGCCGCACCGTCCGACGATGTCGCGATCGCCGGAAGCGTAGCGGACGCCGCTACCGGGCTCGCGCTCGCCGGCGCCGTCGTACGCGTCATCGCCGGCGGCAACGGCCCCGCACACGACGGCGCGGGCGCGACGACCGATGGGCGCGGTCGCTTCGCGCTTCGACGTCTGGCGAAGGGCGTGTATCGGCTGCGCGTGACGCGCGCGGGATACCGCTCTGCGGATACCGACCCGATCGCCGTCGGGGCGCTAGGCTCGGCACCCCTGGCGCTCGTTCTTGCGATGACGGATGCGTCGCTGCCGCGAACGATCGGGACGACCGCGGTCCGCGCCGCTTCGTCGCTGCAACGCTCCGCGACGATCTATCGAACGCTGACCCCGGAGGCCCTCGTCGAAACGGGTGTTTCACGCTTCGGCGAAGCGCTGCGCGAATTGCCCGGCGTTACCAACGCCATCGCCGGCGACACCGCCGCGCTCTCCGATGATTTACAACTGAATATTCGCGGTCTGGGAACGGCCGAGACGACGGCGACCCTCGACGGCCATCCGATCGGGCTCGGCGTACCCGGCGGATTCAACTACCAACTTTCGCCCGTCTTCGGACTCAAAAATGTCGTCATCACCTATGGCTCGGGCGGCAGCGAGCTCACGGGCGTCGATGCGATCGGCGGCGTCGTCGACGCGCAGACGATCGATCCGACCCCCGATGCCCGGCTCCGCGTTTCACAGGGCTACGGTTCATTCGATCGCGCGCTTACCGATATCACGGCGACCGGCACGCGCGGCCGGTTCGGTTACGCGCTAGCGTATGGCATTGGCAGTCTCGACGGCCCGTTTCACCACGCTACCTTCGCGCAGCCTGGCGCCGCCTACGATCCCTCGGCGACAGATCCGGCGGTTCGCCGTCTCGCCGCGTATCAAGACGACGGCACGGCCGTCTCGCGCGGTGCCGTCTTCAAACTGCGCTACGCGTTATCCAAAGCGTCGGCCCTCACCGTTTCGCACGTCGCGAGCTCGCTATGGGAAGATAAGACGGGTAATGGCGACGGCGATTACCTCACGCCGCAGGCAGCGCTCGCGCTCGGTAACGCACAACTCGCCAATGCGGGCTCACCGGGTAGCGCGGCAAATCCCTGCGGTTCGGGGCAATTCATCGCGAAGAACGCCGCCGGCGTTCTCTGGGGTACCGCTCCGTCGGGCGTGGCCGATGGCGGTGCGCCGTGTCAAACGCCGCAAAACTACGCGCGCGCGGTCGCGGGATTTCAGGGCGCGGGGCCGGCTTGGCAATCGTTCGTGTTCGACGACACGGCCGTGCGCTTCGAAAGCACGTCGCCGCGGACGCAAACGCGCGTCGAAGCCTTCACCAATCGCTATCTCGATAGCGTGGATCGTACGTTCGCTCTGCCATTCCAGCGCGCGCCGGGCGATAACGGATTCACCCTGGAAAATACGGTCACGACGACGGGTGCTGTCGCAAGCGAGAACGTGGTCTTGCGCAATAGCGAGTTCGCCGTCGGCGTCGGCGTGACGAATTTCGCGTATCGCTTGCGCCAGAGCGGCGCCCTCACGGGCGCGCCTGTCGCTACGGAATCGAGCTTCTTCGTGCGTGAAGCGTATCATCCGGAGCGTTCGTCGCTCAGCGCGCGTGCAGGCGCATATTTCAAACATTCCACGGTGACCAATACGTCGTACGTGGACCCTCGCGTGTCGCTCGTGTATGCCGCGCCGAGCGGGCGCGACGTCGTGCGCGTGGCGGCAGGCGCGACGACGACGCAACCAACGGCCGATCAACTCGACCGCCCCTTCACTGCGACGCGGCTGCTTGCGGCGGGTGGTGGTGGCGGCGTTTCGTGCGGCGGCCTCAATAGCGTCGGCACCATTCCGTCGACGGTGTTGCGACCCGAACGCGGTGTCGATGAAGAGCTGGCCTTCGGGCATCGCTTCGGCGGCGATTCGAGCATGCAACTGACGCTGTACAACACCAACGTATACGACAAGATCTACGCGACGATCGTGCCGCTCGGTTCGCTGCCAGGCGGATTTGTCGATCCCGCGACGTTGAGCGCGGCGCTGGGCGCCGTGGCGTCGTGTGGGAACGCTGATCCGATGGCCTTGCTCGGCGTCAGCGGCAACGTCAATCTCGGCCAATTGCGGGCGCGCGGATTTACGCTGAGCGGGCGCGCGCGGCTCTCGCCCCGCGCGTTCGCTGATTACGATTACACGGTAACCTCGACTGTCTTACATGCGGTGCCGCACGTATATCTGCAGCAAAATCCGACGGCCATCGTGGATGCGCAATTGCCGCGTTTGCCGCTACACACGCTGGGCGTCTCGCTCGACGCGCTGGTGACACCGGCACTCGACGTCCGTTACACGCTGCACGCCGTCGGCGACAACAATACGAAGCGCGTAGGCCCTTACAACTACAGCGATCTTCGCGCGACCCATGCGCTCGGCCGGGGAGCCGTGACGCTTGCGATCTCCAATCTCTTCAATCAGAACGCCGATATTCGCGGCCTTTTATACGAGGGTCAGCCGCTCGCGCTCAATCGCTACGCAGCGGCGGCGCAATACGCGCCCGTCACGGGCGCGGGCGCGACCGAGCGTTTCGGGCTACCTTATCGACAGATCTTCCTCAACTACACGCTGGTCGCACGATGAGCTGCGCTTCTGGGTACGATGCGCCCATGCACAACGATGATATCGAACGCGCAACGCCCGATCAAACCGAAGAAGACACCCGAGAAGCGGTTACCGCGGCCGACGACACGGGCATGGTCTCCCAGCAAGTGACGCTCGTCGATGCGAGTATCGGCGATGCCGAGAGCGGCACGGCCGTATGAACGACCGCGATGTCCAGGGCCACATCGAAGAACTCGTCGCCGAGGAGCATCGGCTTTTGGATGCTGCTGGGGAGCGGAAGCTCGAGCCGGCCGAGCACAAGCGCATGACTGAAGTCAACGTGGAGCTCGATCGTTACTACGATCTCTTGCGGCAGCGGCGCGCGCGCGATGAGTTCGGACAGAACTCGGAATCTGCCAAGCTTCGCGCCGAGGACACGGTCGAAAACTACTTGCAGTAGCCGCTCGCGATGGTGCCGAACCGCAATACGCAATGAGGCTGCTGCGCGCTCTCGTCGCCGTCGCACTGCTTGCCGTCGCCGCGTTCATCGGGTATCGGTTCGTTCGTCCTCCCGCAGATGAAACCGGCCGGTCGGTTGCGATCTATTTCGTCAAGCCCGGATCCGATACGCTCGGCACGTGGTCGGTATCGCTAAGCCCGAAAGCAACCGATAAAGAGAGCGTGGCTTTTTACGCAACCGCGCAAGTGCTTGCCGGTCCCCCGGCCGAAACGCCCGCGGTCCGTTTTCCGCCCGGAACGATCGCACGTTCCGTCCACGTTGCCGGTACAACCGCGACGGTCGATCTCGGCGGCGCGGTCGCCGCGCCGCAGAGCGGGAGCTACGGTGAAAGCGGCGAGTTCAAAGCGCTCGTCTGGACATTGACGTCGCTCTCAGGAATTTCGGCCGTGCAGATCGAGGTCGATGGAGCTCGCGTTCCCACGCTTCCCGGAGGTCACCTTGAGCTTGATGAACCCCTCACGCGTCAAAGTTTCTAGCGCGCTCGCCCTCCTGACGGCGCTGGTCACGACAAACGTCGTTCCCGCGCGTGCCGCCGGCGGTACCGCGAGCACGAATTTTTGGTACGCGGGAACGCGCCTGACCTTCGATCGGCCGCAAGCGCGCGCGGGCGCGCTCGCCGTCGGAAGCGACGATTCGGGTCTCGGGCGTTTCATGAGCAAACTCGGCGCGACGCTCCAGTACCAACCCGGCCAGAATTACGTCATCGTCACGGGCGGCGATCGGAAGACCGTTACCTGGACGATCGGCGATACGCGCTTCAGTGTCGACGGCATCACGCAAACCGCTGCCTTCGCGCCGTATGTCGCGGACGGGGTCGTTTTTTTACCGTTTCTCGAGCTCGCTCGAGCGCTCCATGTCATCGTGGTCGACGACGGGACGACGGCGGTGCTCGAGCCGCAACTCGCCGCGCTCGACGTGCGCACCGAAAGCCGAGTTACCGTGGTGACCTTTCACGGTGCGTCGCCGTTGCACTTCAAACGCCTTTCCGACGCAACCGACGACAAGGTCTCGCTTGCGTTCCTGGGCATCGGATCGACGCTCGAGCATGATCGGGCGATTGCGGGAGCGGGGCTCAAGGGTGTTTCGATCGCTTCCGGCGGCACGCCTAAAAATCCGATGACCATCGTGGATTTCGCAGTCGCGCCGGGCAGCACGCACGTCCTGATGCCGAGCGATTCGAGCAATACCTTTTCGATCGCATTCGCGCCCCCCGGCGTCGCGCTTAGCGGGCTGCCGATCCCCGCGGACGGCGGGTTGCCCGCGGCGCTTGCGCCGCCGGCCATTCGCGCTGCGTTCGGCGCGCGCCTAACGCCGGCGACACCCGTCGCGACGGCAGCGATGCCGACCGCCGCCGGACTTGCCGTCGCGCAGGTCACCGATTTCTCGACCGACGATACGGGCGACGGCCTCCGCGTACACGTGAAAATCTCGGGCGACGTCACCTATGAGTGGCATCGCTTGGCCGATAGCCGCTGGTACGTCGATTTGAAGCCCGCCGCGCTCGCGATCCCGACGCAAGACGCGCCGCTGCAGAACTCCGCGGTTGAGTCGGTACGGATGAAATCGTTCGTCGGTCCCACCGATCGCCTGCAGACCGTCCGGCTTGCACTTACGCTCGCGACGCCGCGCCTCGTTTCGCTTGTCCCCGAGAAGGGCGGTCTGGCAATCGCGGTCGACGCGCTCGACGATACCAGTGGTCAGCGCGTGGGCGCGGGCCAAGTCAGCAACGGTCGAATCATCTCGTCGTTCGTCCCGCCGCCGCCGCGCCCGCCCGTACCCGTTCCCGATCCGGGCGAGACGCCCGGCGTTGCCTGGAAATTTTCGCCGGCGCCCGGTGCCGCCGGGAATGGAAAACTCATCGTCATCGATCCCGGTCATGGCGGCAGCGACGCGGGCGCCGCGCATAACGGCCTCGTCGAAAAAGATCTCAACCTCGATCTTTCCAAACGGCTGCGCAGCGTGCTCGTCGCGCGCGGCTGGCAGGTGAAGCTGACGCGCGAGAACGACGTCGACGTCTTCGCTCCCAACGACTCGGCGCACGACGAACTCCAGGCGCGCGACGATATCGCCAATAACGCCGGCGCGCGGCTTTTCATCAGCCTGCACACGAATAGTTTTACGTCGAGTTCGCTCAATGGGACGACGACGTACTATTACACATCGCCGTCGTACCCGCTCGCACAAGCGGTTCATGCGCATTTGGCGGCGACCTTGCCCACCAAAGACGACGGCATCCGAAAAGAAAATTTCTACGTGATCCACCACGCTTCGATGCCGTCGGTGTTGATCGAGACGGCCTTCATGTCCAATGCCGGCGATGCCGAATATCTGCGCTCGCCCGCGTTCATGGCAAAGATCGCTTCGGCAATCGCCGACGGTGTCGGCGATTACGCCGCCGCTCCAGCGTCGGTATCGTCGACCTCCGCGGACGACCGGTAACATCCTCGGTATCTTCGACTCGGGACTCGGCGGCCTGACTGTCCTGCGCCATGTGCGCGCGCAAATACCGAACGAGGACATCGTCTATCTCGCGGATCAAGCGCACGTCCCGTATGGCGATAAAGCGCTGGACGTGCTCGAACATTTGACGCGCAACAACGTCGCCATGCTCGAGGACGCGGGTGTCGATGCGATCGTGATGGGCTGCAACACGTCGTGCGCCGTCGCCGCGAAGCGCGGCTGGCCGCCGTCGCGCGTGCCGATACTCGATCTCATCGTCGCCGCGGCCGATACGGTCGTCGCGACGGGCGGCCGCCGTATCGGCGTGCTCGCGACGAGCGCAACGGCGTCCTCCGGTGCCTACGGCGCTGCGATTCGCGCGCGCGCGAGCGACCGCGACGTGCAAGAAGTCGGGGCGCCCGCGCTCGTGCCGCTGGTCGAAGCCGGACTGCTTACGGGCCCCGTCGCGCGCGCTGCGGTTGCGGCCGCACTCGCGCGACTGATCGCGCCGCTCGACACACTCGTGCTCGCGTGCACGCACTATCCCCTCTTAGAGGCCCATTTCACGGCGCTCTTACCGGCGGAGGTCCGCATCGTCGATCCGGCCGCCGCGCAGGCTGCCCGGGCAGCGGCGTTCGTGCGCGCGCGCGGCGGCGAACGCGGTCGTGGCGACACGCTGTTTCTCACCACGGGTGCGCTCCCCGCCTACCGGCGGGCGCTCATCGAAACGTTCGCCGTCGTGCGGCCGCGTGATACGATCGGCCTCGCTACGCCGGTTCCCGCTCGCTGAAGAGATTGCGCGCCCGGCCTTACACGAGGCGAAAGACGCGCAGAAAGAAAAGCACGGAGACCGCGCCGAGCGCCGTTCCCGCGATGACTTGTGAAACCGAATGTGCTTTGAGCCAAACGCGCGACCAGCCGACGATCGGGATGAGAACGAGAAACGGTAACGGCTGCGCGCCGTACATGTAGAGCAGGACGACCAGCGGCGCGGTGACACCGAGCGCATGCGTCGAAATCTTCCACCGGCGCGTGATACATTGAACCACCAGCGAGGACGCGGCAAAGCCCGCCATCGTCGCGGTTATGAGCGCCGGCGCATGAAACAGATAGAGCGCGAGCGTGCCCGCCGTGTAGAAGATGACAAACGCTCCGAAAACCTTCGTGCGTTCGGCGCGGACCGACATATCGAGATCGGTGATTCGGCCCGTCGCGTACAGCCACAGTACGAAGAGCATCGGTCCGATCGACGTAAAGAACGTACTCGTAAAAAGCAGGTACCAAAACGAGACGGTATCGGTCGCTTTGGCGTGCGCGAGAATGACGAAGAGCGCGAGCGCGGTGAGGAATGGATTGAAAATGGTCGAAAAGATGCGCGCGAGATCGGTCAGCACCCGTCGGCGCCGGCCCCGCTGGATCGGCGTTGCCTGCGCTGCGTCCGGCGCGGTTATCATGGAGACGTGTGCACCGTGCGTGGGGTTTGCGCCTGCCGCCGTCTAAGAGCGTCAAATGGTACTGGAACGTATTGCCTCGCCACGCGATCTCAAGGCGCTCGCGCGTCCCGAGATCGACGTGCTGGCGGGCGAGATCCGCGAATTGCTCGTCGAGGCGTGCTCGAAGAACGGCGGCCATCTCGGCCCCAATCTCGGCGTCGTGGAACTCTCGATGGCCCTGCACAAAGTGCTCGATGCACCCAAGGACAAGATCGTTTGGGACGTCAGCCATCAAATCTACGTCCATAAGATGCTGACTGGGCGCGCCGGCCAAATGATGACGATTCGTACGGGAGGCGGCCTTAGCGGGTTCGCCATGCGGACCGAATCGGAGTACGACTGCTTCGGGGCGGGTCACGCGTCGACGTCGATATCGGCGGCGCTGGGCATGGCGCAGGCCCGCGATCTCGCGGGGAGCGACGAGACGGTCGTCGCAATCATCGGCGACGGCGCGCTCACGGGCGGCCTCGCATTCGAAGCGATCAACAACGCCGGACAGCTCAAATCCAATTTTATCGTCATCCTCAACGATAACGAGATGTCGATCGCGCCGAACGTCGGGGCCTTGGATAAGTATCTGGGCACCTTGCGTTCGAAGCCGCTCTTTAACACGGCGCGCGAGAAGATCAAAGGCATCCTGGGTCATGTACCCTTCGGCGACACGGCGCGCAAGGCGCTCTCGACGGCGGAAGAAGCCGGTATGCGCTTCGTTTCGAGCGAGCCGAAGACGGCCGTGATTTTCGAGGAGATGGGCTTTCGGTACGTCGGACCGATCGACGGACACGATTACGATACGCTCGTCGACGTCATCACCAACGCGAAGAAGATCGCGGGACCCGTGCTCTTGCACGTCCGCACCGTCAAGGGCAAGGGTTTCGAGCCCGCGGAACTCGATAAGCGCACGTTCCACGGCGTCGGGCCCTTCGAGCTCGAGAACGGCAAAATCGAATTCAAGTCGAGCGCCCGCCCGACGTTTTCCGAAGCGTTCGCGGACGCCCTCGTGACGCTCGCGGACCGTGACCGGCGGATCGTTGCGATCACAGCCGCCATGCCCGATGGTACGCAACTGAAGCGCTTCGCGAAGAAGCATCCCGACCGCTATTTCGATGTCGGCATCGCCGAAGCGCACGGCGTGTGCTTTGCGGCCGGGGCCGCGAGCGCGGGCTTACGGCCGGTGGTCGCCATCTACTCGACGTTCATGCAGCGCGCGTACGACCAGGTCGTCCACGATATCGTCATTCAAAATTTGCCGGTCGTGATCTGTATGGATCGCGCGGGAGTCGCGGGTGACGATGGCCCGACGCACATGGGCCTCTACGATGTCGCATTCATGCGGACGCTTCCCTATATGACGATCATGGCGCCGCGCATCGAAGCCGAAATATTGCCGATGCTCGAGCACGCCATTTCACTCGGCGCCCCGGTCGCGATCCGTTATCCGCGCGGAAACTCGCAGGGCAATCATCTCGAAGCTCCCGGACCGATCGCGCACGGTCGCGGCGAAGTGCTGCGTGAAGGCAGCGGCGTCGCGCTTCTCGCCTTCGGAAACACGTGCGATTACGCGCTCGATGCCTACGACCTTATCGGCGACGACGGCATGAAGCCGACCGTCGTGAACATGCGCTTCGTCAAGCCGCTCGACGAGGCGCTGCTCGTTGGACTCGCGCAGACCCATCGCAAGTTCATCACGCTCGAGGAGCACTCGCTCGCCGGCGGCTTCGGGTCGGCGATCGTCGAATTCGTTGCCGATCGCGATCTGGGTGTCAACGTCGAACGCATCGGCGTGCCGAACATTCTCATCCAGCACGATAAACAGCCGCTCCAGCGCGCCAGCTTCGGACTTTCCGCAGAGAGTATCGCAGCGCGAATCCGCAGCATCGCCGCTGCGTTAGCCATTCGGTAAGTCGCCGCAGCGGGAGCGTGACGGCGTAACCCGAATTTCGCAGCGGTTCGCCGCCGTCTCATGAACACGGCTGCACAACCATGTCGCTCGAGGAAACCTACCAACATCGTGATATCTCAGCTCGGAATTACGCTCATCGCCGCCGTAGCGCCGGCAGGCGGCGCCGCGCAGTCGGTACCGAATCCGTCGGCGACGCTCAATCCCGACGTGCTCAAGCAGCTTCAGGCGTTCCAATTCGCACATAAGTCGGGTCTTGCGGCGAACGCCCCGTGGCTCACGCACACCTTGGCAGCGTTCTTCCTGGTCCTCGCGGCCGGTCTCGTCCTGTTGCTCGCATTTCAAACCACGAAGCAAGAGGGGCTCTCCGGCACCATCGGCGGCCGCGTCGAATCCGCGTACCGGCCGCGCCTCGGCTTCGATCAGCAGCTCGCGCGCCTCACGAGTTACGTCGCAATCGGGATGGTCTTCTTTGCCGTTGTGCTGAGCATCACGGGAATCTAGCGCACCTTGGCGCTCCTGGAAGTTCGCGGCCTGCGCGTCGGCTTCAAAACCGACGACGGATTCGTCAGCGCGGTCAACGGTCTCTCGTACGCGGTCGAAAGCGGCTCGACGCTCGGGATCGTCGGCGAATCGGGTTCGGGGAAGTCGGTCAACGCGCTTTCGATCATGCGTCTGATCCCGATGCCGCCTGGGCGCATCGACGGCGGCACGGTCACCTTGCGCGGTGCGAATCTGTTACAGAAGAGCGAGACCGAGATGCGCAAGATCCGCGGTAAGGATATCGCGATGATCTTTCAGGATCCGATGACGTCGCTCAACCCGGTGCTCACCGTCGGCTATCAGATCTCCGAAGCCGTTTCGCTGCACCTCAAACTGAACAAAAGAGATGCGCTCACGAAGACCGTCGATATGCTGCGGCTCGTGCGCATGCCGCTGCCCGAAAAACGCGTTCGGGAATATCCGCACCAGCTTTCCGGCGGCATGCGTCAGCGCGTCATGATCGCGATGGCGCTTTCGTGCGATCCCGACGTTCTGATCGCCGACGAACCCACGACCGCCCTCGACGTGACGATCCAGGCGCAGATCATCGATCTCATGAACGAGATGCAGCAGCGCCTTGGTTCGGCGATCGTGATGATCACCCACGATCTCGGCGTCGTTGCGGAAACATGCAAAAACGTGCTCGTCATGTATGCCGGCAATTTGATCGAATACGGGTCTGCCACGCAAATCTTCGCCGAACCGAAGCACCCCTACACATTGGGTCTGCTCGCGTCGGTGCCGCGGCTCGACGATCGCGAGCATGGCCGGCTCGTTCCGATCGAGGGACAACCGCCCAACCTCTTGCGCATTCCGCCCGGCTGTTCGTTCGCGCCGCGTTGCAAGTACCGGATGCCGATCTGCGATCAACCCGTGCCGCTCTACGACTTCGGCAACGGGCACGTCGCGCGGTGTTTTCTCTACGACGAACGCACCGAAGACGAACGAACGCTCGCGGTCGCAAGCGCGCCCGCGATAGCCGATAGCGCGGCCGGCGCCCCTCCCGAAGCGGCCGTCGCATGAACGGCGGTTCCCCCGCGCCGGATCTCGTCGAAGTTCGCGACCTCTACAAGTATTTTCCGATCAACGCGGGCGTGTTCTCGCGTCACGTCGGCGACGTCAGAGCGGTCGACGGCATCGACTTCACGATTCGTAAAGGCGAGACACTTGGGCTCGTCGGCGAATCGGGCTCGGGCAAAACGACGGCGGGGCGCGTCGTCCTCAAGCTGCTCGAGGCGACCAAGGGCGAGGTGCTTTTCGAAGGCCGCAATATCGGCGATCTCGGGCGTGAGGAAGTCCGCAAGCTCCGCAAGGAGATGCAGATCATCTTTCAAGATCCGTACGCGTCGCTCAATCCGCGTATGACGGTCGGCGATATCATTAAAGAGCCGCTGCAAATTCATCGCCTGGCGAAAGGCCGCGAAGCGGACACGCGCGTGCAAGAGCTGCTGCGGCTGGTCGGCTTACAGCCGTATCATGCGAATCGTTATCCGCACGAGTTTTCGGGTGGCCAACGCCAGCGTATCGGCATCGCGCGGGCGCTTGCCGTGAGTCCGAAGTTTATCGTCGCCGACGAACCGGTCTCCGCACTCGACGTTTCGATTCAAGCGCAGGTCATCAACCTGCTGCAGGATCTCCAGGCGCAGTTCGGCTTGACGTTTCTCTTCATCGCGCATGATCTTTCGGTCGTGCGCCACATCTCGACGCGCGTCGCCGTGATGTACGTGGGCAAGATCGTCGAGATCGCAGACCGCGACGCGCTCTACGAAAACCCGCTTCATCCCTACACGCAGGCGCTGCTCTCTGCGATTCCGATCCCCGATCCGGCGGTCGAAGGACGACGTAAGCGAATCATCATCTCGGGCGATATCCCGTCGCCGGTGAATCCGCCGTCGGGCTGCCGTTTTCACACACGCTGCCCTGTGGCATTCGATCGTTGCAAGATCGAGGTGCCGCCGCTGAAGGCCTATGCGACGGGTCACGTCGCCGCTTGCCACTGGGTCGAAGAGCACAGCGGCACGGCGCCCGACCTTGCGAGCGGCCCCAGAGTGCTCGCCTAAGCCGCTCCGCTCCCGAACGAAAAGAGCGATCGCGCCGCGATCGCTCTTTTCCTGTGATCTTCGTCCGGTCTTATGCCTTCTTGCGACGCGTCGTCTTGCGCGCGGTCGTCTTTTTGGAGGCGCCGGTTTTCCGGCCAGGCCCGGTCTTCTTGCGGCCGGGGGTTTTCTTCCCGCTGGTCTTTTTGCGACCGGCTGTCTTTTTAACGCCGGTCTTCTTGCGGCCGGCCGTCTTTTTCGCGGTCTTCTTCCGCGTGCCGGTTTTTTTAGCGGTCTTCTTCACCGACGATTTCTTGCGCCCGGGAGCGGCTTTCTTGCGCGTTGCGGTCGTCTTTTTAGCGGCCGTTTTCTTGCGCGCGGCGGGAGCCTTTTTCTTGCGGCTCGACTTACGACGCGGCTTCATATCGGTAGCTTCGTCGGCCGGCATCTCGTCCGGCTCCATATGATCGTTGTCCAACTAATCCCCCTCGTCCGCTGCAGCGGCACGATCGACGCATGGAAACGTTGACGCTTCGTTTATCAACGTCTTTGGAAGCATCTTATACTGCGTGCGCGATTAATGCAAGATTCTTTGAAGTCACATCGCGTGACGGGCGCAGCAAACGCGATTGCAACCGACGCACCCGCGCGCGAACGGCCCGCTCGGCGGGGTGGATGTTTTGCCCGGAACTTGACGGCGGCGCTATACTTAGGGCGTTTTCGCAAGACAGGGTCGAGGGACCGGATAGGAACGAGAGACGTTTGAAGAAGCCGCTGATCATCGTCGAATCGCCGACGAAGGCGCGCACCATCAAGAAGTTCTTGCCGCCCCGCTTCGTGGTCAAGGCGTCCGTCGGACACGTCCGCGATCTTCCGAAGAGCACGCTCGGCGTCGATGTCGAGCATGGCTTCGAGCCTCGTTATCTGACGATAAAAGGTAAAGGCGACCTCATCAAAGAGCTCAAGGCCGCGGTCAAGTCCGCGACCGACGTCTTCCTCGCGACGGACCCCGATCGCGAAGGTGAGGCGATAGCTTGGCATCTTGCCGAATTGCTAAAGCTTCCCAATCCAAAACGTATCGAGCTCCACGAGATCACGAAAGAAGCCGCGCTCGTGGCGATCGACTCCGCGCACGAGATCGATATGCCGCGTGTCAACGCGCAGCAGGCCCGGCGTATTTTGGATCGGCTGGTCGGCTATAAGATCTCGCCGCTTCTGTGGGCGAAGGTTCGCGGCGGACTTTCCGCCGGCCGCGTTCAGTCGGTCGCAGTCAAGCTGATCGTCGATCGCGAACGCGAAGTCGAAGCCTTCGTGCCGCGCGAGTACTGGACGATCGGCGCGATCTTCAATAAAGCTGGGAGCGAGCACCGTTTCCCGGCGGACCTCTTCGAGATCGACGGCGAGAAGCTCGAGATCACAAACGGCGGCCGGGCGGATCAGATCGTCGCCGATCTCCTCGATGCGCGCTACGCGGTTGCAAGCGTCAAGCAGCGCGAAATACGCCGCAATGCGGCGGCGCCGTTTACGACCTCGACGATTCAACAGGAAGCGTCGCGCAAGCTCCGCTTTCGCGTGCGCAAAACCATGCAGACCGCCCAGGCGCTCTACGAGGGCGTCGATCTCGGCGCCGAAGGGACGCAAGGGCTCATTACCTACATGCGCACCGATTCCACGCGTATCTCCGAGAACGCGCGCGCGGCCTCCAAAGAGTACATCGAGGCGACCTACGGTCCGGAATACCACGGTGGGATGAAAACCTTCAAAGTGAAGGAAGGCGCGCAAGACGCGCACGAAGCGATCCGGCCGACGGCGGTGACGCGTACGCCGGGATCGCTTGCCGGCGTCCTCAAGCGCGACGAATTGCGTCTCTATCAGCTCATATGGGAGCGCTTCGTCGCTTCGCAAATGGCGGCTGCCGTGTACGACCAGACATCGGTCGATATTGCCGCGACGCCGGTACGCGGCGCGACGAAATACGTGTTCCGCGCGACCGGGAGCGTGCTCAAGTTCGCTGGCTACACCGCCGTGTATGAAGAGGGCAAAGACGACGAAGTGCCTGCAGCACCGGGCACTGATGCGAAAGGCAAGGGGGGCCGCATTCTCTTGCCGCCGCTCGCAGCGCAGGATCCACTCGAGAAGCAATCGATCGATCCCAAGCAGCACTTCACCGAACCGCCGCCACGCTTCACCGAAGCGACGCTCGTGAAAGCGCTCGAAGAGAACGGCGTGGGCCGGCCGTCGACGTATAGTTCGATCGTCGAGACGATCCAAGCGCGACAATACGTCGAACAACTCGAGCGCCGTTTCCACCCAACCGAAATCGGCGTGCAAGTCAACGATCTGCTTGCCGAGCACTTCAAGGACATCATGAACTTGCAGTACACGGCGAAGATGGAGAGCGAACTGGACGAGGTCGAGGACAATGGCCGCGATTGGCGCGCCGTCCTCGCGGAGTTTTACACTCCCTTCGAACACGATCTCGAAGAAGCCGAAAAGAAGCTGCCGAAAGTCGAACTCGTGGACGAGCCGACGGACGAGATCTGCGTTAATTGCGGCAAGCCGATGGTGATCAAGACCGGCCGCTTCGGGCGCTTCATCTCGTGCACGGGCTATCCCGACTGCAAGACCACCAAACCGATCCTCAAAGATACGGGCGCGATCTGTCCCAAAGACGGCGGCATGGTCGTCGAGCGTAAATCCAAGCGCGGTCGCACGTTCTTCGGCTGCGCGAATTACCCGGCATGCGATTTCGTCTCATGGGATCGCGTGATTCCCGAACCATGCCCGGTCTGCGGTTCGTACGTGGTCGCGAAATCGAAACGCGGCGTGCTCACGCTCGTCTGCTCCAAAGATAAAGAACACGATACGAGTTCCCTCGGCGCGCAAGCCGACGCGGTCGATACGGAGCGCGGCGATACGGAGGGCGGTGACCGCGAGGCCGAGCCGCTGGGCGTATGAGCGGGCGCGGCGCGCCGCTACGGATCGTCGGCGCAGGTCTCGCGGGCTGCGAGGCCGCGTGGCAGGCGGCGCAGCGCGGCTGCAAGGTGGACCTGTATGAGATGCGCCCGCACGTGCGCGGGCCGGCGCATCAGACCGACCGGTTCGCCGAGCTCGTGTGCAGCAACTCGCTGCGCGGCGCCGCGCTCGAGAACGCGGTCGGCTTGCTGAAAGAAGAACTCGCGCGCCTGGATTCGCTCATCATCACAAGCGCGCGCGAATCCGCGGTGCCGGCGGGCGGCGCGCTCGCGGTCGACCGAGACGCTTTTGCCAACCGCGTCGAGGCTCGGCTCGCCGCGCATCCGCGGGTCACCGTGCACCGCGAAGAAGTCACCTCGCTCGATACGCGCGTGCCGACGATCGTGGCCTGCGGCCCGTTACCGTCCGGCCCGCTCTTGGCGGAGATCGACGCGCTACTCGCGCGGATGCCGCTTGACCTCAGCGGCGCCCGCGCGCGGCTGCATTATTACGACGCGGCTTCGCCGATCGTCGCGACGGAATCGCTCGACCAGGCGCCGATGTACGCCAAGTCACGCTACGATAAAGGCGACGGCTCCGACTACCTCAACATCCCGCTCACACGCGAGCAGTACCTGACGTTCGTCGACGATTTGCGGACGTTGCCCAAAGTGTCGCCCAAAGGGTTCGAAAGCGAGTCCGGAGGTAAAGCGCCGTACTTTGAGGGCTGTCTTCCAATCGAAGAGCTGGCGCAGCGAGGAGAAGATGCGATGCGCTTCGGTCCGCTCAAACCCGTCGGTCTGCGCCATCCGCAGACGCTCGTTACGCCGTACGCGGTCGTGCAATTGCGTAAAGAGAACGTCGCCGCGACGGCCTACAACCTCGTCGGCTTTCAAACGCGGCTCACGTGGCCGGCGCAGAAAGAAGCCTTCGGTAAACTGCCCGGGCTGGCGAACGCCGAATGGGTCCGGCTCGGCGTCATGCACCGCAACTCGTTCATCGACTCGCCGCGCTACCTGTTGCCCGATCTCCGCTTGCGCGGCGACGATCAGCTGTGGTTCGCCGGTCAAATCACGGGCGCGGAAGGCTATGTGGAAGCGGCGGCCTGCGGTCTCCTCGCGGCGACCGCCGCCGCGCGTCTGCTGGATGGACTGCCGCCGATCGCGGTTCCCGGCGATACCGCGCTCGGTGCCGTGGTTGCGCATCTGCAAAACACGCAGACCGACGACTTCCAACCGGCAAACGTCAGCTGGACGTTTTTCACGCCGCTGCCGGGCAAGCCGATTCGCGATAAACGCGAACGGCGCCGCAAGCTTGCGGAGCGCGCCCTAGCGAAGATCGAGGTATGGCGCGAAGCTCTGGCGGCAAGCGATGCACCAGCCGTGCTCGCGTAACGCGGTGACCTCCGACTCCGCGACGATCGAACGTGCGACTCCGGACGACGTGGCGGCGATCGGCGACTTCGACGTGCTGTTGACCGGGCGGGACCGCCAACGTGAGATCGTCCGTGAAAGCGTCGCAGCCGGTACCTGTCTCGTCGCGCGCGCCGGCGGTGCGCTCGCCGGGTTCGTCACGTGGGATCGTGGCTTTTTTGGACGCCCGTTCGTTCGGCTTCTCGTCGTCGCACGTGCGCAGCGCCGTCGCGGGCTCGGCCGAGCGCTGATCGCGGCTACCGAATGCGAAGCCGCGCGTTATGGTGAATTGTTCGTCTCGACCGAGCACAGCAACACGCCGATGCAAACGTTGCTCGCGGCGCTGGACTATATCCCGAGCGGCAGCATCGACAACATCAACGCGCCGGGCAATCTCGAGCTCGTCTATTACAAGCGGCTGGACGGCGCAAGCGCGCAGGCCTCGGAATGAACCCGCGCCGTCCGTGCGGGATAAAACGCGATGCGGATCCGCTCTACGACCATCCTCGCCGTCCGGCGCGACGGCAAACTCGCAATCGCGGGCGACGGCCAGGTGACGTTCGATAAGACGATCATGAAGCACGGTGCCCACAAGGTGCGCCGTATCGCGGGCGGCGCGGTGCTCGCAGGCTTCGCCGGCAGCGCGGCCGACGGCATCACCTTACTCGAGAAATTCGAAGGCAAGCTCGCCGAGTATAAAAACAACATCGTGCGCGCGTCGATCGAACTCGCGAAAGACTGGCGCCAAGATCGCGCGCTGCGCCGGCTCGAAGCGCTGCTCGTCGTCGGCACGTCGGAGCATCTTTTCGTGCTCAGCGGCAACGGCGACGTGATCGAACCCGACGAAGGCATCGCTGCGATCGGCAGCGGCGGCCCCTATGCGCAAGCTGCCGCGATGGCGCTCGTGCGGCATAGCACGCTCGACGCCGAAGGGATCGCGCGGGCGGCACTCCTGGTTGCTGGCCGCATCGACATCTACACCAACGACGATATCATCGTCGAAGTCGTGTAGGCGCCGGTTACGGTCTGGATCCTCGGGTCGGCACACGGGGAAGCCGGCAATATTCTCGAAAAGCCATCGTCACCCGGGGATGCGATGCTTGCATGAGTGATATGGCGATCGAATACCAACATCGGCCGATTACCGCGGACGAATACCAGCGCATGGGCGAGCTTGGTATTCTCGCGGCTGACGAACGCGTCGAGCTCCTCGACGGCGAGTTGATCGTCATGCCGCCGATGGGTCTCCCGCATGCGGCATCCGTGAGCCGCCTCACGCGCCTGTTCCTGATGCGCCTCGGCGAGAGCGCGGACGTGCGGCCGCAGCTACCGGTGCGTCTCTCCCGCATCTCCGAGCCCCAGCCGGATTTCGCTCTGGTTATGTTACGTGCTGACTTCTACGCAGCCGGTCATCCCGCGTCGGCCGATACATACGCGCTCATCGAGTGCGCCGACTCGTCGCTTCGCTACGACCGCGGCAAGAAGCTCGTCGCGTACGCTCGCGCGGCGATCCGCGAATACTGGATCGTCAACCTGAGCGACGAATCGATCGAAATCTATCGCGATCCGAGCGACTTGGGCTATGCGACGAGTCTGGTCGCGCGCGTGGGAGATGGCGTTGCCTTTGCCGGCTTCCCCGACGTCCGTTTCGACGTCGCCGAATTGCTCGGCTGCAAGCGACCATAGCGCCGCGCCGGGCGGAGCGTCCGCGCGCATCGCGAAATTCGCCCGCATGATCGCAACCGACGCCCTCATCGAATTCGTACGCGCGAATCGCGATCGCTATCTGGGCGAGCTCAGTGAATGGATCGCCTGCCCATCGGTATCGGCCGATCCCGCGCGGCATTCCGACGTGCGACGTTCCGCCGAAGTCGCCGTCGCCCGCATGCGCGCGGCGGGGCTCACCGAAGCGCTCGTCCTCGAAACGGACGGCCTGCCCATCGCGTACGGCTCGTGGCTGCACGCTCCCGGTGCGCCGACGATCCTGATCTACGGCCACCATGACGTTCAGCCCGAGGATCCGCTCGCTCTCTGGCAATCGCCGCCGTTCGAGGGGACCGTTCGCGACGGCAAGCTCTACGGTCGCGGATCGGTCGACGACAAAGGCCAAGTGCTCATGCATCTCGCCGCGATCGAAGCGCATCTGCGCGTGCGCGGTAAGCTGCCGATCAACATCAAGGTCGTCATCGAAGGTGAAGAAGAGATCGGTTCGCCGAGCTTCGAGGCGTTTCTCGCGCGCGAAGAGCGGCGGCTCGCCTGCGACGTCGTCGTGGTCTCCGATACGGCGGTTTTCGCCGAAGACGTGCCCTCGCTGACGGTCTCGCTGCGCGGCCTCGTGCATTGGGACGTACGCGTGACTGGCCCGGCAAGCGACTTGCATTCGGGTTATTTCGGCGGCATCGTCGTCAATCCGATCGAGGCGCTCGCGCGCATGATCGCGACCTTGCGCGACGGTGCGGGCAAGGTCGCGGTTGCGGGTTTCTACGACGGCGTGCGCGAGCTCGGGGGAGAGGGACGCGCGGAGATCGCGGCGTTGCCGTTCGACGCGGCGAAGGAAGCGCGCGCACTCGGTGTCGACGAACTCGCCGGCGGCGAACGTGATCGCTTGCCGCTCGAACGGATGTGGCTGCGGCCGACCCTCGAGCTCAACGGCATCTACGGCGGCTACCAGGGGCCGGGCGCAAAGACGATCGTCCCGAGTTATGCGCATGCGAAGCTTTCGGCACGGCTCGTCGGCGATCAGGATCCCGCCCTTGTTAAGGGCGCGGTGCGCGAGCATCTCGAACGCGTCGCTCCGGCGGGCGTGCATGTCACAATCGAAGCCGACGGCGATACGCGCGCGGTCAGCACCTCACGCGATCATCCCGCGGTCGCGGCGGCGGCGCGCGCGATGGAGCGCGGCTTCGGAAAGTCTCCCGTTTTCATCGGCACGGGCGGCACGATCGGCCCGGTCTCGTCCTTCGATCGCATCTTACATCTCCCGCAGGTGCTCATCGGCGTCGGCCTTCCCGACGATGCGATCCACGCGCCGAACGAGAAATTCGACCTTGCGCAATTTTACGGCGGCATCGAAACGATGACGTATTTGTACGACGAACTGGCGGAGGCGTTGTGACGCCCGCGATGCACGAACTCACGCCGCGCCAAATCGTGGCCGAACTCGATCGCTATATCGTCGGCCAAGGGCAGGCGAAGCGCGCGGTCGCGATCGCGATGCGTAATCGCTACCGCCGCGAAAGGCTCGGCGACGAGATGCGTGGCGAGATCATTCCGAAGAACATCTTGATGATCGGTCCGACTGGCGTCGGTAAAACCGAGATCGCGCGACGTCTCGCGACCTTGGCCGGCGCGCCGTTCGTCAAAGTCGAGGCGACGAAGTACACCGAGGTCGGTTACGTTGGCCGCGACGTCGAATCGATGGTCCGCGATCTGGTGGAAGCGGCGATCCGGATGGTGCAAGACGAGCGCCGCGGCGATGTCCGTGATGCCGCGGATGCCGCGGCCGTCGAGCGGATCATCGACGCGCTTTACCCAGAGACACGTCCGCCGAGTGCCGCTCCGCCCATGAACGCATTCGCCCAATCGCTCGGGTCGATTTTCGGCAACTCGTTCCAGCAACCGCATGCGACCGCGCAATCCGCGCAGTCCACGGGGGCGGCGCAGCCGAGCGAACACACCAAGACGATCCGCGAACAGGCGCGGGCCGATATCTTGCGCGGTTTCTTCGACGTGCGCATGCTCGACGTCGATGTCGAGGAGTCGGCGCAGCTTCCGATCGGCATGATGGGCGGGATGGATCCGCAGATGGGCGGCGGCGTCGATATGAGCGAGATGCTGGGCAATCTTCTGCCGAAAAAGAAATCGCGCAAACGCTTGACCGTGGTCGAGGCGCGGCGTCTCTTCGCACAAGAAGAGGCGAACAAGTTGATCGATATGGACGCGGTCAAACGCGAAGCGCTGCATCGCGCCGGCGAAAACGGCATCATTTTTATCGACGAGATCGACAAGGTCGCGGGCGGCGGCGGCGGTGGCGGCGGCCGGGGACCCGACGTATCGCGCGAGGGCGTGCAACGCGACATCTTGCCGATCGTCGAAGGCAGCACCGTGACGACCAAGCACGGCGCGGTGAAGACCGACCACGTCCTCTTCATCGCCGCCGGCGCCTTCCACATGAGCAAGCCCTCGGACCTCATACCGGAACTGCAGGGCCGCTTTCCGATTCGCGTCGAGCTCGATTCGCTGTCCGTCGACGACTTCAAAACGATTCTCACCCAACCGAAGAACGCGTTGACGCAGCAATACGCGCAGCTGCTAGCCGTCGAAGGCGTCGAAGTTACGTTCGCTCCCGACGGCATCGAGCAACTCGCGACCTATGCGATGAAGGTCAACGAGCAGACGGAAAATATCGGAGCCCGCCGCTTACATACGGTACTCGAACGCTTGCTCGAAGACGTCTCTTTCGCGGCGCCCGAAGAGCACGACGCCGTCAATGTCGATGCCGCGTACGTTCGCGAGCGCCTTTCCGATATCGTCGAGAGCGCGAACCTCAGTACGTACATCTTGTAGCCGCAGGGCGTCGCGTTATCACACGCGCTTTTAAAGGAGACTCCTTTTTCGCAGCCATGCCGCGCTGCTTCGGGTTATAATCGGAGCCGTGCCGTACATTCGCGAAATCCTCAGAGACGGGCATCCGACCTTGCGCAAAGTCGCCAAGAAGGTTCAGCCGGACGAGCTTGCGGATCCGCTCTTTCAGCAGCTCATCGACGATATGTTCGAAACGATGTATCATGCGCCGGGTATTGGCCTGGCCGCGCCGCAGATCAATATTGGTAAACGGCTTTTCGTCGTCGATTTACAGGATGAGACGGACGATCACGGTCCGCTCGTCGTCGTCAATCCGAAGTTTTCGACGATCGAAGGAGAGATCGATTCGATCGAAGGGTGTCTTTCGGTTCCCGGCATGATCGGCGATCTCAAGCGTCACGAGCGCGTTGTTTGCACCGGGCTCGACCGGCACGGAAAGAAAATCGAACTCGATGGAACGGGGCTCTTCGGGCGCTGTTTGCAGCATGAGATGGATCATCTCGACGGCGTGCTGTATATCGATAAGGCACTGAACATTCGCCCCGCGCAAACCGACGAAGAGAAAGCCGCGCTCGCGGAGGCCGACGCGGAAGCCGACGTCCTGGAGCGCAACGCCGAAGCCGCCACTGCCTAAACCGCGCGGCGTCTTTTTCGGGACGAGCGCCTTCGCCGTGCCGGCGCTGCGTGCGTTCGCCGGGCACGTCGACTGCGTGCTCGTGGTCACGCAGCCCGATCGTCCGGCCGGACGCGGCCACAAACTGCAGTCCACACCGGTGCGCGTGGCGGCGCTCGAGCTCGGTATCCCGACGATCGAACCGGAGAAGTTGCGCGACGCGCTCGACATTCTGAGCGCATGCGCCGCGGATCTGTACGCGGTCGCTTCGTACGGCAAGATCGTGCCGCAAGCGGTCTTGGATCTTCCGCGCCTGGGCGCGCTCAACGTACATCCGAGTTTACTGCCGCGCTATCGCGGCGCCACGCCGCTGCAAGCGCAATTGCGGGACGGCGTCGCGCTCGGCGGCGTGACGATCATCGCGATGGATGCCGGTATGGATACGGGCGATATCGTCCTGCGTGCCGAGCGGCGCATCGGCATCGGGGAGACCTACGGCGAGCTGCACGATCGCTTCGCTGAGCTCGGCGCCCAATTGCTCGCACGAGCGTGCGATCTGGTCTTCGATGGCCGAGCGACGCGCACGCCGCAGGCGGGTCTGGAAGACCCGGGTGTCGTCGCGGCAACGCTCACCCGGCCGCTCCGCAAAGACGATCTGGTCGTCGCTTGGGCCTGGCCCGCGCGAAGGGTCGTCGATCATATCCGGTCGCTCGCGCCGCAACCGGGAGCACGCGCGACGCTCGACGGCGAAGCAACGGCTGTGAAGATACTGGAAGCGCGCGTCGCGCCCGATGCCGCCGCTACGGGCTCGCTGTCCGAGCGGGGCGACCTCGCTGTCGTCTGCGGCGACGGCGCCCGCGTCGTCATCGATCGGCTCGTGCCTGCGAACCGAAACGCGATGACGGGCCGTGCCTATCTCACCGCGAAACACGCGCGCGAGCTTGCGCGATGAACCAACCGTCGGCCGCCAAGACCGCCGCGCGCACGAAGGTTCTCTCCCGCGAAGTTGCTTTCCAAGTCGTCCAAGACGTCTTCGGCGAAGAGAAGCGCGGCGCGCAAGCGGCCTTCGACGTTCGGGCGCGCAGAGCCGAACTCGACGTGCGCGATCGTGCGTTTGCAGCCGAACTCGCGTACGGTTCGATCAAGCAACGCCGGCGCATCGATCACGAACTCGCACCCTACGTCGGCATCCGCGATAAGGCGTTGCCCCCCGCGATCGCGGACGTCTTACGGCTCGGTGTCTATCAGCTTCGTTACATGTCGGGCGTCGACGACCACGCCGCCGTCTCCGAAACGGTGAACCTCGCGTGGAAACACGGCCACAAAGGGACGGCCGGGCTCGTGAACGCCGTCTTGCGGCGCATGATCGCCGACGGTCCGCCCCCGCTCGACGAGCATGCCTTCAAGACCTGGAACGACTATTTCGGCGTCCGGTATTCGGTGCCGTCGTGGATCGCGGGCCAGTTCCTGGACGCGTACGGTGACGCCGCGGAGGACGCGCTCACGGGGATCAACGCGGCGCCGCAGCATGCCGTTCGCGTGAATGCGTTACGGACCGATATCGCTACGGCGTGCGCCGAGCTTCGCGCGAGAGGCGTCGACGTCCGCGTCTCTGCGTACGTGGCCGAATCGCTCGTCATCGACTCCGGGATCGTCGGCGACGATGCGGGTGGCCGGTGGGCGCTGCAGGGCGAAGCCGCGACGATTCCCGTCGATCTCCTGGCGCCGCAAGCCGGAGAAACGGTGCTCGAACTCTGCAGCGGTCGCGGGAATAAATCCGTTCAACTCGCGGCACGTATGAACGGCACAGGGACGCTCGTCTGCGTCGAAATCGACGGTAAGAAGCTGCGCGTTTTACGCGAAACGCTCGAACGTTGCGATGTCCAGCGTGTCGGTATCGTCGCGGGGGACGCGCGGCACGCCGCAGCGGAGGTGATGGCGCACGCGGTGTTGCTCGATGCGCCGTGTTCGGGAATCGGCATCATCGGCCGCCATCCCGAGGTGCGCTGGCGCAAGAATCCGGACGACGGCGCGCGACTGGCGGAGTTGCAATCCGAGTTGCTCCACGCGGCCGGCGCACGCACGCTTCCGGGCGGACGTCTGGTGTATAGCGTTTGCTCGACCGATCCGCGCGAAGGCCGCGTGGTCGTCGATGCGTTCTTGGCGCAGCATGCAACCTTCGCACGAGCGCGGCTGCCCGAACGCTACGCTCGCTTCGCGCGCGGCGGGGACGTCGTCGTCCCCGCGGGCATCGACGGTCGCGATGGCTTCTACATCGCGTTGCTCACGCGCGCGAACGTGTAACGCGCCGGTTGTCGTGAACTTCTTGGCGCGGCTCGAAGCTGCGAGTGCGAACCTCGTCGAGCGCACGTTCGCGCTCGCCTTTCCAAGTGCCCTCGAACCGGTGCAGATCTCGCGCAAACTCGTCGCCGCGTACGAGTCCGGTGCCGCGACGAGCGGGCGCGGCGGGCGCCGTTTCATCGTCACGCTCAGCGCGACCGATTTTGCGCGACTGGAACGCGATCGCGGTTATCTCGAAGCGCAATGGCGTGCGATGCTGGGGCGCCTGGCCGAGCGGTCCGGCCAGCCGCAACGCGCGCCCGACGTTCGTACCGAGATCGGCAGCGGTGTCGCGACGGGTACGGTCGCGATCGTGGTCGAGACGCTCGTCGAACCGGCGCGCTTGGCACTGCGCGTCCGTCGCGGCGTTCCTCCCAGCGCCGAGATCGGCCTCGAGACACCCGTGACGATCGGGCGCGATCCGGCGTGCGACCTCGTCCTCGTCGATCCGCGCGTCTCCCGCCGCCACTGCACGATCGAGGTCACGAACGACGGGCTCGCGTTTCGCGATTTGGGTTCGTCGAATGGAACGGCACTCAACGGCGCGCGTCGCGAAACGGGACCGCTTGCGCTGGGCGATGTTCTCGTGGTCGGTGATTGCCAACTCGTCGTCGAGCCCGCCGAATGAGCGCCGCCGCGCACGCACGAACCGGTAGCCTTGAAGTGCTTGCGGCCGTCGCCATCGCGCTCGCGCTTACATGGCCACGCCGGCGGCGAACGCGTGACGACAGCATGTCGGCGATGCAGGCCGTCGTGTTGCGCGTGGAGGACTATGACGGCACACGTACGGTGCGATCGCCCGTGCCGATCACGATCGGCCGTGCGTCGGCCGCGACGCTCGTTGTTCCCGACGCCCAGGTGAGCCGGATGCACGCACGAATCGATCTCTCCGATGGCGTCCTCAGCGTTTTCGATCTCGACAGTCGTAACGGAACGCTCGTGAATGCCCGGCCGATCAGCGGCCCGATGCCGCTTGCCGCCGGCGACGAAATCGATATCGGCACGACGCGAATCGTCTATACGGGAGTCGGCGCGTGGAAATAGCGTTCGGCAGCGATATCGGTCTTTTGCGCGCCGTGCCGAGCGACGCGCACATCGTCGAATCGTTCGCACCCGGCGTCACGCTCCTGGCCGTTGCCGACGGCTTCGGCGAGATCGGACGAGGCAACGCAAGTGCACCGCTTGCGCTCGCAACCGTGCGCGAATACGTGCGACGTCGCCATCGCGTCGGCTCGTTCGAGCGCAACGTCTCGCCAAGCGGCGTACGTTCGATGCTTTTAGCCGCTCTCGAGCACGCCAATGCAAGGCTCTACGAGCAAAGCGGCAGCCATGAAGATTTCGTCGCGAGCGGTACGTCGCTCACCGTCGTACTCGTCGTCGGCGCGCACGCGTTCATCGGACACGTCGGCGATGCCCGCGCGTATCTGGCTCGGCTCGGCCGGCTCGAGCTGCTGACCGCCGATGATGCGATGTTCGCCGATGCAGCCGTGACGGGTTCGAAGATGCCGTCGATTTCCAGACCCCGCACGCGCGGACTTCTTTGGCGCAGCCTCGGCACGCAACCAAAACTCGAAGCGTCGATCGCGCACGTCGAGTTGCTCGCGGGCGATCGGCTCCTGCTCTGTACCGACGGGGCGCATCGCTGCGTCGACGACGCGGAATTTTGTGACGCGCTGGGCAACGACGATGCCGCAGACGACGTCGTCGCGCGACTCTTTGCCGCCGTGCGCTCGCGTGGCAATCTCGATCAGGCGACGATCGTCGTCGCGCGCGACGTGCTCATCGCATCGTCTTCGGCCAAGCTTGCCTTTGCGGGTCGCATGCGTCCGCTGCGCGTCGCCCTTGCCCTGATCGCGATGGTCGCACTGCTTTTGGGCGGGGCGCTTGCCGTCCGCGTCGGTTACGTCGATCGTTCCATCCTTAACACGCTTCCGCATCGTTAGCCGCCGCGTCGTCCCGATGGCGATCGCGCTCGCAATCGGTGGCTTCGCGCTCTCGCTTGCGCCGCCCGGCGCCGTCGGGCCGCCCTGGCTGCTTGCGCTCTTGGCAGCGGCGTCGTTCGTTTGGATATTGCGTGCGCCGCTCGACGTACGCCGCGACGACGTTTTGCCGGCGCTGGCGGTGCTCATCAGCGCGCTTGGTCTGGGAACCGTTGCGCGGCTCTCCAGCGATCTCGCGCATCGGCAAGAGATCTGGCTCTTGCTCTCACTCGGTATCGCGATCGCTGCAGGCCCGACGTTCGATGCCTTCCGGCGCTTCGCGGCATACAAGTACATCTGGGTTCTTGGATCGATCGTGCTCTTCGGTCTGGTCGGCGTGTTCGGTCAGGAAGTCAACGGCGCGCGTTTATGGATTCGCATCGGCCCCGTTCAATACGAACCGGTCGAATTGATCAAGCTCTTTATCGTTTTGTTCATGGCGGGCTATCTCGCCGAAACCGCCGACGTGCTCGCCGCCACGCGAGCGTGGTCGATTCGCGCCAATCTGAAATATCTCGGCCCGCTGTTCATCGGCTGGGCGACATCGATGGGTATTCTCGTCTTCGAACGTGACATCGGCATGGCGTCGCTTTTGCTCGCGACGTTCGCCGCGATGCTCTACGTCGCGACGCGCCGCGTCGATCTCATCGTCGGCGGAGCCGCGTTCTTCAGTCTCGCCGTGTGGGCAGCCGTGCGGCATTATCCGTATGTCATTGCGCGCTTCGCCGCCTGGCACGATCCCTACGCCGATCCCCTCGGCCGGGGCTATCAGGCGCTCCAAGGGATCTTTTCACTCGCGGCCGGGAGCTTCTTCGGAACGGGGTACGGCCTCGGTCATCCGGGCTTGATTCCCGAGGCAAGTACCGATTATATCTTTGCGGCATGGAGCGAGGAATTCGGCGCTCTCGGCGGCGCGCTGCTCGTCGGCGCCTTTTTTGTTTTGCTCGCGCGTTCACTTGCGGTCGCCCGCGCGCAGCCCGACCTCTACGCGAAATTGCTGGCGAGCGGGCTTGCGGTAACGCTCGGCTTTCAAGTCTTCATCATCGCGGGCGGCGTCCTCGGTCTCTTTCCACTCACCGGGATTACCTTGCCGTTCTTTTCGTATGGCGGCAGCTCGCTCGTTGCGAATTTTATATTGATCGCGCTCGTCTGGGCGATCGGCAGCGAGCGTTCGTCCGAGAAAGGTCAGACGGAAAAGACGTAGAGGTTTGGACGTTCCGCCGAACGCACGAGCGCGGCGACAGCATGCCGTTGCGCCGTCACGATCGCGCCATGATCCGCGCGTGCGAGCGCCGCGACGGTAAGCGCGACGTATGGATCGGCACCGGGCGTACGCACCAGAAGCGCGGCTGCGAGGCGCGCCTGGGCGTCATCGACCGGAACGACATCGCCGACGGATTCCGCGATACGTTGCTGCGCGTCCGTGCGCAGCGTCGTCGCGGGGATAACGATGCGGGCAAACGACGCCACGGCCCGCGCTATATGTGCGCGTGCGCGCACGTTACCGCGGGCGAGCGCGATGAGTCCGGACGCGTCGAGCACGATCGTGTCGACCAGCGGCGAGTCGACGGCGAGCGCGCGCGATGGAAGTGGGCCGTATGCATCGCCTAGCGTCGCGAGATAGCGGCTCGCCTTGCTAACAGGCGCCGGCCGCGCCGAGCCCTCGAGCGAATCATCCAACCACGGGAGGTTCTGCGGTAGCGCCGGTAAGACGGGAGCGACGGTCTGCTCCACGCCGGGGATACGCCACGATCGACCGAGCTTCGAAATCGCGTCGCTCAGGCTTTGCAGGGCCTCGCGCTCACGATCGAACGAAATCTCAATCCGCCGCGGCAAAAGCGTCATACCGTATAGCGTATCGCGAACGCCAACGAGCGTCGTACGTCGAAGGTCCCTCGCTAGGCAGGCAAAAGGGCCTATAGGAGATGCCGGCTTGCCAATTCGTTCGTGAAGAGCGCGTCGACGAAATCCGCGACCTGGTTGTCGACGGCTCGAAGACGTTCGCGCGTCGCTTTCGGCCAGGGAGAATCGGCGTCGTTGATCTCGACGTGCGCGCGCACGGCCTCGGCGAAATACTCGTCCAAGCCCGTGGCGGCGTAGGGCGTCACGAAAGCGCGCGCCCGAGCGAACGCGGTGCGGATGGTCGTATCGTAGCCGCTGCGATAGACCCCGCCGCCGAGCGCGCAATCGAGGGCGTGTCCGAATTCGTGGGCGACCGTCATTGCCGTCGCCGCGCGAAGGTAGACGGCGCGCTCTTCGACGACGAATAAGCCGGCCGGCGGGACGGGCCACGCATCGACATCGACCCCGAGGCGGCGTAGCGCCGGCGACGCGTCGCGATAGCGCTGTCGGCGTGCGAGCGGCACGATGCGAATGCCGCTCTGCGCCGCATACGCGAGCGCCGGTGCGCCGAAGCGTGCAAGCACCGCCGCAATCGCGGCTGAGACCTCGGGCGAGCCGCCATCGACGAGGGCATCGCTCGAAGCCGTGAGGGAAGACATGATGGCGATCCTGCGCCTGCACCGTGAGCGCGGCGTTTCCGGCGTATTACTGCATCGCGTTTGCGTAACGTCGCAGCAGTCCGGTCGCGGGAATTGCGTGCTTCGTGCGGTACGCATGGCCGGAGCACGACGGTACGCCACGCGCGGATGAGGAGTTTATGAAGGCTTGGGGCTCGGCACTTTGGCATGGGATTATGAACGGTGCCTCGGCACGCGATCGCGCAAGCGCGCAGCAGCCGGCGATGCTCGGCATCGACGGCAGCATCGCGCAAGCGCTCTACTGGTTCGCGTTCGAGGTCTCGAACGTCGTGGTGCACGGTGCCAGAGCATAGGTTGCAAGGCCGTCGATGAACGCGATTCGCGCGGGCTTCGTCTGGGCCGCCGCTTGTGCGGCGCTCGCCGGGGTTCGCTCGACCGCTGCGGCGGAGGTTCTCGGGCCGGCGGCGATCGTCGGAAGCGTTCGCGATGGCGGCGGCCATCCGGTCGCCGGTGCGTTGGTTGTCGCTAGCGGCCCAGCCTCGCGCGAAGCGATCACGTCGGCCGCGGGTCTCGTTACGCTACAGGCATTGCCGCTCGGCTCGTACAGCGTGAGCGTCACGCGAACCGGCTTCGCACCGTCCGGTACGCAGGTCCGGCTCACGGATATGCATGGCGGTCCAACGCTCGTGCGACTCCGCATCGCGCCGGCGAGTTTTGCCGATCTGCACGGCGCGGGCAACGCGATCGACACCGTAACGCTCGCGCCGAATAGTGACTCCCTTTCGTATGCCGTGGAAAACGCCGCGGACGGGAACGTCGTGCCCGCTGCGAATACCGTGGGAGCCGCGCCCGTATTGCTCGGCACAGCGCCGAACGAGACGCGGGTCGAACTCGACGGCATCCCGCTCGCGGGCGGCTCGCGTCTGACGGCGTCGCACCTTCGTAGCGCTCTGGGTCTGACGAACGTCCAGCTCGTGCGTGCTCCCGTCACGGTGAGTTCGACCTTGCGTGATGCGATCGGCGGGGTCATCGACTACCGTACAGCGGACGTCGACGCGGGAGCGGCCCTGGGCGCCGAGATCGGGTATGATTCGACGTTCGGCGCCTTCGAGCACGTGCGCGCGAACGAGCAAGCCGGTAAGCTCGGTATCCTTACCGATATCGTCGCCGGAAACGGCGAGAACCGCTCGCAGACATATAAAGTGCGGTATGCGTTCTCGCCTGGGACAGCACTCGCGCTTGCGCAATACGGTCTGCAGAGTACCGCGACGCTTGGAACGCAATATGTAACGGCGAACGCGCCGGCCTTCGCCGCCGACCTGCGCGCGGCGGTCGGAGCGGGTACGTTGGAAGCGCGTACGTTCGGCAGTTCGTCCTCGGTCAGTCTGTCGGCATTTGCGACTTCGTCGAGTGGCGGCGGCGAAAGCGCGCGCACGCGCGGTACGCAGGTTCGCTACACGGTGCCCGCGGGCGATTCCTCGCTCGTCGTCGGTTTCGATCGCCGCAGCGACGATGCATGGAACATCCGGCGCACGTACACGACCGCGACGGCGCGCGCGGATATCGCGCTCTCTGCGTCGAGCCGCATCGAGATCGGTGACGCCTACGGCGGAGGCTCGTCGCTGCGGCCCCGGCACGATCCGCACATCGCCTTCGCATTGCGGTCCTCGCCGCGAACCACCCTGAGATTGGCCGCGGGCAGTGCCTATGCGACGGCGCCGGATGCGCTCGTGCTGCGTAACGGCGGGAACGTCGCGGTGACGCGCGCCCCGGAGACCTCTGTCGGTTATCGGCTCGGCATCGAGGAAGGTCTCAGCGACGGCGATCGCGCGTGGGTGTCGCTCGACGCGCTGCGCCGCTTCGATCGTTTCGCGAAAGCGTGGGCGGCGCGGTCGAGCGGGATCGAAGTCGGTTACGAACGCGCGAGCGTGCCGGGTCGCTTCGGCGGCCTCGCCTACGTTCGCATGCAGCGCGCCACGGCGTACGGCCCGGCGCAGCCGCTTGCGCGCGATGCCGAATACGTCCCCGGCGGCGCTTCGGCCAGTACCTTCGCCGGCGATCCGTTCACCAAGGCGCGGGCCGCAATAACGTACGCAACCGCCGGCAACTCGTTCGATGCCGGCCTGACGTACCTGGGCGCAAACAACGCATTCGTCTCACAAGGTGTCGTTCTCGGCGGCGCGCATGCGCGCGTGACGCTCGGTAACCTCGTCGACATCGGGGTCGGCGTGGAGAATCTCTTCGGTACCGTTGTGCGCGACCCGGCGCTTGCGTCGCTGTACGTGCCGCGGGAATTTACGTTGACCTTAGGGCGTTTCTCCGGCCCCTAGCGGTGCTCGTGCTGGGTGGCGGGACGAATGCGGTAGATTGCATTCGCGTCGTCGTCAGCGACGAAGAGGCTGCCGTCGGAAGCGACGGCGACGCCCGTCGGCCGGCCGGCGCGGGAACCATCGGAGCGCTGGAAGCCGTCGACGAACGTCCGCCATTGTTTAGTGGGATCGTTCCAATCGACGGCGATCGCCGGCGCATCGTTTTCAATCGGTATGAAAACAACCCGCGGCGGAACCGGCGGCGTATGCCACGAGCCATGCAACGCGACGAACGCACCGTCGCGGTAGGCGGCCGGAAATGCGTGCGCGGCGCCGGAGGGCACGTGATAGAAGGCGGCGCCGATCGGCGTTTCGTAGGCGGGGAATACGACGCGCGCGACGGCTTGCGTTGCGCAATCGTGTTTTCCATCGACGGCACGGTGATTCTCGTAGCACAGGGGCCACCCGTAATTGGGCGTCCCGGGACGTGCGCTGACGTCGTCGAAAATTTCGTAGGGATGACCGTGTTCGAGTTCGTCTTGACCGGCCACGCCGGCCCAGAGCGCCTTCGTGCGCGGATCGACGGCGAGCGCGATCGCGTTGCGGATATGTGTCGCGCGCGCATGCATGTCGCGCCCGTCGGGCGACATCTCTTGAATCGTCGCGCGCGTCGCATCGGTCTCATCACAAACGTTGCACGACGAGCCGACGCTTGCGTAGAGCCGCTCGCCCGCGATCGCGACGCTCGTCGTCGAATGGCCGCGTCCGCCGCCCGGCCGTACGGTCGCGATCTTTGTGGGCGTACCGCTCGCGATCCGGTCGCCCGGGGTATACGGCACCCGCCAAACGCCGTTAAACGTGCCGACGTAGAGCGCGTTCGGCGCGAGCGTCACGCCTGCGGCTTCGCGATCGGGAAGCGTGGCGAAGATCGCGGGCTTGGCGGGGGTGCCCGTCGCGTTGGCGACGATCGACACCGCGCTGCCGCCCGTACCGACGAGCAAATCGCCGTTGCGGGTGACCGCGAGCTCGCGTGGTCTGTCGACGTGCGCGATCGTCTCGATTTCGAAGCCCGCCGGAACCGTGAGGGCAGCGTTGCCGGCAAAAAGACCCGTGCGCGGCACGACGATGGTCCCAAGGGCGGCGAAGAGCAGGGCGACGCTCGGAACGATGAGACGCTTCACATGCGACGTATACCCGTTGCGACGGCGGCATTGCGCCAGCACCGAGCTGACTTGAGGACGTTTTTGACGCAACGCATCGAAGACTACGCGCTTATCGGCGACACGGCAACGGCGGCGCTCGTCGGCGCGAACGGTTCGATCGATTGGCTCTGCCTGCCGCGCTTCGATAGCCCTGCCGCCTTCGCCGCCATCGTCGGCGAAGAGGGCAACGGCTATTGGCGCATCGCGCCGCGCGAGACGCCGACGGCCGTCACGCGTGCGTATCGTCGCGGAACGCTCGTTCTCGACACGACGTTCATCTGCGCGAACGGACAGGTGACGGTGACGGATTTCATGGTGCTGGGCTCGCGCAATCCGCGGCTCGTACGCGTCGTGCGCCGCGATTCGGGCTGCGTGGCGATGCGCATGGAATACGTCGTCCGCTTCGATTACGGCTCGATCGTCCCGTGGGTGCGCCAGACCGAGAAGGGGTTGCTGGCGGTGGCCGGACCCGATGCCCTGCTCCTCGCAGGCGATGTTGACACGCACGCGGCCGGGCTTATGACGCTCGCCGAGTTCGAAATGGGAACTGACGCGCGCGTCACGTTCGAGCTTACGTATTTCGCATCGCACGAAGCCTGGCCCGATGCGCGTGCCTCCGGTGATGCGCTTGCGGCAACGGAACGGGACTGGCGCGCGTGGACGGCAGGCTGTACGTACGACGGTCCATATCGCGAGATCATGGAGCGCTCGCTCCTAACGCTTAAGGCCTTGACCTATGCGCCGACGGGCGGCATCGTGGCGGCACCGACCGCGTCGCTTCCCGAACGGCTTTGCGGCGTGCGCAATTGGGATTACCGGTACTGCTGGTTGCGCGATGCGACGTTCACGCTCTATGCGCTACTCGCCGCCGGCTACATCGACGCCGCGCGGGATTGGCGCAACTGGCTGCTGCGCGCCGTCGCGGGCTCACCGAGCAATTTGCAAATCGTCTATAGCATTCGCGGTGCGCGGCGCTTGCCCGAAATGCTCTTGCCCTGGCTTACGGGCTACGAGGGTGCCGCACCGGTCCGGATCGGCAACGACGCCCACGCTCAATTCCAGCTCGACGTGTACGGTGAAGTCGTCGATTTGCTCTACGCGTCGCACCGCTTCGGCATCGAGCATACCGATGATGAGTGGCGGCTTTCGAAGGCCGTGATCTCGGTCGTCGAAGAGCGCTGGTCGCAACCCGATCGCGGCCTCTGGGAAGTGCGCGGCAACGAACGGCACTTCACGCATTCGAAGGTCATGGCATGGGTTGCGCTCGATCGCGCCGTGCGCTCGGTCGAAGAGTTTGGCCTCGACGGCCCGCTCGAGCGCTGGCGTTCGATCCGCGATGCGATCCACGCCGACGTGTGCGCGCATGCTTTCAATGCCGAGCGCAATGCGTTCATGCAATCCTATGGCTCGGAGGAACTCGACGCGAGCACGTTGCTCATCCCGATCGTCGGCTTCCTACCCGCGTCGGACGCGCGCGTGCGCGGTACCGTGGCGGCAATCGAACGTGAACTCGTTCGCGACGGCCTCGTTTACCGGTACACGCAGCGCGACGATGCCGCCGACGGCCTGCCCCCGGGTGAAGGGGCATTTCTCGCGTGCAGTTTCTGGCTCGTCGACAACTACGCGCTCGACCATCGCGATGTTGAAGCGCGCGCGCTCTACGAGCGCCTGTTGGCGCTCTGCAACGACGTCGGTTTACTGGCCGAGGAGTACGATCCCCAATTGAAGCGCCAGCTCGGAAACTTCCCGCAGGCGTTCTCGCACGTCGGGCTCATCAACAGCGGCTTTAATCTTTCACGCGGCACGGCGCCGGCACGCGAACGGGCCGATACGAACGGTTAAGACGCGGGCGATTCGAGTTCGCTGCGTGGAATCGTGATCGCTTTGCCGTCGGAAGCGATGCGTCCGGCCCTGATGAGATTCGACATTTCGAGCGAGACCGTCTCGCGGGTGCTTCCGATCAGCGATGCGATATCGGCATGCGTGAGGCGAATATCGACGAGGACGCCGGCCGGCGTCTCGATGCCGTGTTCGGCCGCCAAGCGCGAGAAGAGATGCATGAGGCGATCGGCGATCTTCGCATACGCGAGATCCTCCATCGTTGCCGACGCATCGACCAGACGATCGCTCAGAACTTTCGCCACGTTCATCGCAAGCGTCGGATTACCGGCGAGCAACGCGAAGAGATCGTCGGCTTTGGCGGTGCAGAGCAGACACTCTTCCAAGCAGACGGCGTGCGTCGTGCGCGGCTGGTCGTCGAAAAGCGTCTCTTCCCCGAAGATATCGCCCGCGCCGAGAATCGCGACCGTGACCTCTTTGCCGTCCGCCGTCGCGCGCGTGAGGCGAACCTTGCCGCGCTTGACCAGATAGACGATCCGCGTCGGGTCGCCCTGATCGAAGACGAGCGATTTCTTCGGAAAGATACACGTCTTGAAAATATGCTCGCTGTTGTCGACCGCATCTTCGCCCGCGCTTGCAAAAAGACGATTTTGACGCAGATACCAGACTTTGTTTTCCATGCTCGACCCGTGTTGCTGCATGGCGGCGGCTTCGGTATCGTAACCAAGTTTTCCATACAACTGCATTGCCCGCGGATCCATCATGGCCGAGCCTACCACGCTTGCGTCAGGCGCGAGTGTAAGCCCCCCCACGGACCGACCCCGCCGGGCATACGTCGCGCCCGCGTCGACTTTCGGGTCAACCTGGCGGAGGTCCGGCGGGCGACGACATCGGACTACGTTCCATGCGTTCCTACGTGCTTGCCACCGTAGCGGCTTTTGGGATGACGACGGCGCTCGTCTCCGCCGCGATACCGCCGCTGCCGGCGGCGAAGAAGATCCCCGTCGCCGATACGTATTACGGGACGACCGTCGTCGACCCGTATCGGTGGATGGAGACGACGCCGCAGACGCCCGACTTCCGGGCGTATCTCAAGGCGAACGCCGATCGCACGCGAGCGATCCTGGATTCGCTCCCGGGCCGCGCGAAGCTGGCCGAGCGGATCACGCAACTCGCTGATACGTCGGTGCAATCATCGATGGTCGTCGTGCATCACGGTACGTATTTTTACGAGCGCACGCCGCCGGGCGCGAATTCCGCGAAGCTCTTCGTACGCGTCGGCGCGACCGGCACGGAGAAGATGCTGGTCGACCCCGATACGATGACGGGGCCGCGTCAAGCGATCGGGTATTTCGTGCCCTCCAATGACGGGACGAAGGTCGCCGTCGGGCTCGCAGCCGGCGGTTCGGAGAATACGAACGTCCAAGTGGTCGATGTCGCGACCGGCACGATGCTCGCCGACGTGGTGGATCGCGCCGACTTCGGCGTGACGTCATGGAGCGACGACGGGAAAACGTTCTACTACCTCAAGCGCCAGGCGATCGCCGGCGAAGCGCCGACCGCGAAGTATTTCAACGTGAAGACCTACGCGCACATGGTCGGTTCGCCGGCGCCGAGCGACGCGCCGGTCTTTGGAATCGGTCTCAATCCGGCCGTAACGATCACGCCGACGCAATTCGCGGCCATGCAGATCTCGCCCGAGTCGCCGTATATCGGCGGCATCGTCATCAACGGCGTCGATCGCTTCGTCACCGTTTATGCCGCGCCGAAGGCAGCGCTGTCGAATCCCGCGACGATTCCGTGGAAGCTCCTGATCCGGCCCGAAGATAAGATTACGAGCGCCGCCTTTCACGGGTCGACGCTCTACGCGCGCACGGCCAAGGATGCGCCGCGTTTCAAAGTGATCGCCTTCGATATCGGCAGCTCGATTGCGATGGCCAAAGACGTCGTTGCTCCGGGGACGCGCGTGATCGACGAAGTTGCGACGGCGGGCGACGCGCTCTACGTTGCGTCGCGCGAAGACGGCCTCGGACGCATGTCGCGCGTGAGCTACGCCGATGGAAAGACGACCGATATCCCCCTTCCGGTCAACGGTACCATCGGCGGTCTGCAGACCGAATTCGATCGGCCCGGTTTCATCGCACGAATCGAATCGTGGACGACCTCTCCGCTCTGGTACGCCTACGATCCCGCCAGAGGAACGGTCAGCGACACCAAGCTCGACGCGCCGTCGAGCGTCGCGTATGCGGGGATCGTCGCCGATGAAGTCAAGGTGCCTGCCCGCGACGGGACGCTCGTGCCGCTCTCGATCGTCCATCGCAAAGACCTCAAGCGCGACGGCAACAATCCGACGTTGCTCTACGCGTACGGATCGTACGGCATCTCCACGCAACCCAATTTCGTCGCCGGCCGGCTGGCGTTTCTCGAACGCGGCGGCATCTACGCCTATGCGCACGTCCGCGGTGGCGGCGAGTATGGCGAAGCGTGGCACCTCGCGGGCAAAGATGCCAACAAGATCAATACCGTCAACGACTTCATCGACTGTGCCGCGTATCTCGAAAAAGAACGCTACTCGTCACCCGCAAAGCTTGGCGCGCGCGGCGGCAGCGCGGGCGGCATCACGATGGGCATGACGATCGATACCGCGCCGCAACTCTTTGCCGCCGTGCTCGACGAAGTGCCCGTCTCCGATCAACTCCGCATCGAGACGACTGCGAACGGTCCGGCCAACATTCCTGAATTCGGGAGCGTAAAGACCGCACCCGGATTCAAGAACCTGTATGCGACCAGCGCTTTCCACCACGTCGTCGCAGGGACGAAATATCCGGCGGTGATGTTAACCACCGGCATCAACGATCCACGCGTCGATCCCTGGCAGGCGGCGAAGATGGCCGCAGCGCTCGGTGCCGCGACGGGAAGTGGGAAGCCGATTCTGCTGCGCATCGATTACGACGGCGGCCATGGCGGGATCGGCGGCTCGAAATCGCAGGGTGTGGCCATCTCGGCCGATGAGCTGACGTTTTTATTGTGGCAATTCGGCGACCCGGATTTTCAACCCAAGAGCTGAGCGGCAGCATGTGCGAGCTGCCAACCCTCGCGCGCAGGGACAACGCAGATCGCGGCTGCCGAGGCGTCGGTCTCGAGGCGTCCTTCCGTCGTCGTTGCGTTGCGCTCTTCGTCGATGAGGACGCGCACGCCGAGTCCGCCGTCGAGCGCCGCCGACCGAATCGTGGCTGCGTGCTCGCCGATCCCGCCGGTAAAGACGATGAGGTCCACGCCGCCGAGGACGGCTACCATCGCACCAAGCGACGAGCGCAGACGCCAGGCCAACACATCGAGCGCAAGCCGCGCCGGTGGACTATCCCGAGCGGCCAGGAGCTCGCGCACGTCACCGCTGGTCTCCGACATGCCGAGTAATCCGGCCTGACGCTCCAGCATCTGCTCGAGCGCATCCACCGACATTCCCGTTCGCAGCAAATGGATCAGCAGTCCCGGATCGACCGACCCGCTCCGCGTCGCCATCGGCAGGCCTTCGAGCGGCGTGTAGCCCATCGTGGTATCGACGCTTTCGCCGTTTCGTACGGCACACAGCGACGAGCCGCCGCCGAGGTGCGCGGTAATGACCCGGGCGCTACGGACATCGATTCCCGCGAGCGCGCAGCCGCGATACGCCGCGTACTGATGGCTTAGGCCGTGATAGCCGATGCGGCGCAAGCCCGTGCGCGTGAGCGCGTACGGCAAAGCGTAGGTCGTCGCGGCGAGCGACATCGTCCGGTGGAACGCGCTATCGGCGACGGCGACCTGCGCAACCTCGGGCCGGAGGCGCTCGACGATGCCGACCGCGCGTAACGCGCTCGCATCGTGCAACGGAGCGTCGGCGCCGATCGCCGCGATCTCGGCGCGGGTACGTGCGTCCAGCCGAAACACCGCAGGCGCGCCGTCGGGAACGCGAACGACACGGTGCGCTACCACGTCGAGCGGATCGCGCGTGGCGGCGGCGAGCGCTTCTTCCGCCGCCTCCGCGGTTGGTTGAAGCGTCAAGGTTGGCGTGGGAGGTTCCGCGATGGCCCGCGGTTCCGGGCCGAGCTCGTAGCGCTCGAGTTTCAACGACGTCGAACCCGCGTTCACGGTCAGGACGTGCATGGCGCTTAGCTCACCGAGGGCCACGTCCAGCTGCGAATCTCCGGTTTGTCGATGCCGTTGGCATGGGCGTAACGCACGCTTTCGATGATCGCGTTTTTCATCCGGTCTTTGAGGTGGGCGCCACGCGATCGCAACGTTGCAACGCGGTCGATGACGTCGATCGTGAGATCGTACCGATCCACTTGATTGCGGATCGCAAGCTCGAGCGGCGTGTTGATGTTCCCTTTCTCCTTGTAGCCGCGGACGTGGATGTTGGCATGATTCGTGCGACGATAGGTCAGTTTATGAATCAGCCACGGGTACGCGTGGAAGTTGAAGATCACCGGCTTGTCGGTGGTGAAAAGGCTATCGAAATCACGCTCTGAGAGCCCATGCGGATGCTCTCGCTCGGATTGCAACCGGAACAGATCGACGACGTTGACGAAGCGGATGCGTAGCTCGGGAAACGCGTCGCGCAGGATCGCAACGGCGGCGAGCGCCTCCATCGTCGCGATGTCGCCCGCCGTCGCCAACACCACATCCGGTTCGGCGCCCTCATCGTTGCTCGCCCACTCCCAGATCCCGATACCCTTGGTGCAATGCTGCACCGCCGCATCGATGTCGAGATATTGCAGATGCAATTGCTTATCCGCAACGATCACGTTGATGTAGTCCGTGCTGCGCAGACAGTGGTCGGCGACGCTCAAGAGGCAGTTCGCGTCCGGCGGCAAATAGATGCGTGTGATCTCCGGGCTCTTATTGGAGACGATATCGAGAAAGCCGGGATCCTGATGCGAAAAACCGTTGTGGTCCTGACGCCAGACGAGCGATGTAATCAAAAGATTGATCGATGAGATCGGCGCACGCCAAGCGAGTTCTTTCTTGGATGCCTCGAGCCACTTCGCGTGCTGATTGAACATCGAGTCGATGATATGGACGAACGATTCGTAGGTCGAGAAGAGACCATGCCGTCCGGTCAGCACGTAGCCTTCGAACCAGCCTTCGAGCGTCGTTTCGCTAAGCATCTCCATGACGCGGCCGTCGGGTGCAAGTTCGCCGCCATCGTCGTCTTCGGGTAGATACTGGGCGAGCCACGTCTTCTTACTTGCTTCGTAAATTGCTTCGAGCCGGTTCGAGGCCGTCTCGTCGGGCCCGAAGACGCGAAAGCTCGTCATGTTTTCGCGCATCGTGTCGCGCAGGAACGTACCGAGGACGGCGGTCGGGGAGACCTCTCCCGTGCCCGGTGTCGTGACGGCGACGGCATAGTCGCGAAAATCGGGAAGCCGCAGCGCCTTACGCAGCAGGCCGCCGTTGGCATGCGGATTGGCGCTCATCCGGCGTAGCCCGGTCGGTGCGAGCGCTGCGAGCTCCGACGTGAGCGCCCCCGCTTGCGTGAACAGTTCCTCGGGACGGTAGCTGCGCAGCCAGGTCTCGACGATCGCGAGATGCGATGGATTCGATTTCACGTCCGCGACGGGGACCTGATGGGCCCGCCACGAGCCCTCGACGCGATGACCGTCGACGTCCTTGGGAGCGGTCCACCCTTTGGGTGTGCGCAGCACGATCATGGGCCAGCGCGGACGCGCGACGGTTCCCGTGCGCCGAGCTTCGGCTTGGAGACGGCGGATCTCACAGACGCAGTGTTCGAGCGTCGCGGCCATCTGCCGATGCACGATCGCGGGGTCCGACCCTTCGACGATGTGCGGCGTCCAGCCGTAGCCCTGGAAGAGATGGTCGAGTTCTTCCGCTGAGATGCGCGCGAGGATCGTCGGGTTCGCGATCTTATAGCCGTTGAGGTGGAGAATCGGCAGCACGGCGCCGTCAGTGATCGGATTTAAAAATTTGTTGGCATGCCACGATGTCGCAAGGGGGCCCGTTTCGGCTTCGCCGTCGCCGACGACGGTTGCGACGATGAGATCGGGGTTATCGAATGCTGCGCCGAATGCGTGTGAGAGGCTGTAGCCAAGCTCGCCGCCCTCGTGAATCGAGCCGGGGGTCTCGGGCGTGCAATGGCTTCCGATGCCGCCCGGAAACGAGAACTGGCGGAAGAAGCGCCGCATCCCGTCTTCATCGCATGTCTTATCCGGATAGATTTCGGTGTACGTTCCTTCGAGGTAGGCGTTGGCTAAGACGGCGGGTGCGCCGTGTCCTGGGCCGCAAACATAGATAACGTTAAGGTCGTATTTTTTAATAAGCCGGTTGAGATGGGCCCAGGTAAATGTCTGACCCGGATCGGAACCGAAGTGGCCGAGCAGACGGTTCTTAACATGTTCGGCGCGGAGCGGCTTGCGGAGCAAGGGGTTCTCTCGAAGGTAGATCATACCCACGCAAAGGTAATTGGCCGCGCGCCAGTACGCGTCGATCTTCGCGACGTCATCATCGCTAAGCTGCGGTGCATCGTTTGATGGGTTGTGCTCGGACACGGTTAACACTCGCCGTACCTCTTTCGAAAGCGTTCAGCATGGTAGCGACCTGACGAGAAGGCTCTGCGAAGATAACGGTTTGCGCTTTCTCATGCAAGGCCAACCGACGTTGCTGAGCCTCCGAATGCGCGCTACGCTACAGGCTTCGTCGTACGTGAGATGCGCCTGATGCTCAAGCTTAGCGAGGAAGTGAAGATGCTTTATGCGGTGCATGCGAAATTGTTCGGGTATGACGTGCATTCGTGAAACGGTAAGGGTCGACTGTCCCTTCAGCGTCGCAATCGAATACGCAGCAAATTTTTTCAAAGAGCATCGAAAGCTGCCGCTCGTAGTGGAACCGGTTTTGACAACCGATGTTGAAGCGACGTTCAAGGTCGTGCTCGATGTCACCGATGCCGGGCGTCTGCACGAGGCGCTGCAACTCGACTGGTCCCCCGCCGAGCACCTTCCGCTCCCGGCATTCGGGGGACTGCTATCCGTTCGCCCCGACTCCGGCCAGACGGAGTTGACCTTGGCGGGAACGTACGAGCCGCCCTTCGGTGCAGCCGGGCAACTCTTCGACAGCGTCCTTGGTAAGAAGATAGCGCACGGAACCGTGCGCGCGCTCCTGCGAGAGATCGCATCGTGCATCGAAGCGCAATGGCGGCTGTACGAACGACAATCGCCGGACGTGGCGACGCTGAATCGGCGAAGCGAAGAAGAGCGGCCTACGCCGTAACGATTATGGCATCTATCGGGCGGCGCAATGACTGCGGCATTTCCGGGCCGCGTCCGAAGCGCACGACGAGAATCTTCGCGGACCGCTTCGAGTTGCCGCGCGCTAATCGTACCAAGAAGCACGTCGATTTCGCCCAATGTCAGACCGAGCGCAGTCGACGTGGCGTCGGCTCCAGTTACTACGACGTTTCACATCTTACCGCGTCTTCGCTAAATCTGCACACGTTTGAGCTATGCTGGCGCGCGATGCGAGAAGAGCCATCTGACGAACCCTTGCCACAGACGCTGCGCTTCGTGTTCATGTTGGGTGGGGCGATAACCATCGGCTGGTTTCTCATGTTCGTTCTGCTCCAGGACCGGTGGTAAGTGCTGCACATCCATCGCTCCGAGAAAATTTGGCTCGTCTTCGGGCTCGCGATTCTGGTCGTGCTGCTCGCGACGATTACAACGTCGGCGATCGTCGAGGGCTTCGTACCACCAAGCCGCGTCCAGACGATCGATCCCACCAAGGTCGCGCAAACGCCGCCGTTCGATCATCCCGGCTTACACAAGGTCGGCGATCATGTGTACGACGCCTATTACGTCGCGCACATCTTCGCGTTCGAGCCGCAGTCGATCTCCGTCCCCGTCGGTTCACGTGTGACGTTTTACGTCACGAGCACCGACGTCGAGCACGGGTTCTACATTCCCGAGACGGGGGTCAACACGATGGTCACCCCGGGCTGGGTGAGTTCCGTCTCACATACCTTTAAGAAACCTGGGACGTTCTTACTTGCGTGCCACGAGTATTGCGGTATCGGTTCATCACGTCATGGCCGCAAGTATCGCGGTGCGATAGGTCATGGCACGCATCGATCTTCCCTTGGAACGCGCGGCGCGTGAATCCACGGCGCGATCGTTGCCGGCAGCCGCAATGTCGTCCCGCGAGAACATTCTCGTGCTTTGGCATATTTACACGGCGACGGGCGCACTCGCCCTTGGGGCACTGTTCGGGCTGCTGCAAGGTTTCTCGCGCAAATTTCATCGTGATGCCGGTCTGGTTTGATTACTACCGGATGTTGACCGCACACGGCGTATTGATGGCACTGGTCTTTACGACGTTCTTCATCACGGGTTTGAGTACGTTCGCGACCTATCGTCAGGTCGTGCGCGAACGGCGCTCGCTACTGCTCGGCTGGATCAGCTATGCCGTCATGCTCGTCGGCACGGTGATGGCGGCGCTCACGATCCTGAGCGGCAATGCGAGCGTTCTGTATACGTTCTACGCTCCGCTCAAGGCAAGTCCGTGGTTTTATTTCGGTGCGACGATCTTGATTCTGGGAACGTGGGGCGTCGCTGCGGACATCATCGAAAACGTCGTATGGTTCAAACGGCGCAATCCGCTCGACCGCATCCCATTGGCCGCCTACATGGCCACAACGACGTTCATCATGTGGTTCATAGCGACGCTCGGCGTCGTCGCCGAGATGTACCTTCTCATCCCGTGGTCGCTCGGGTGGACACCGGGCGTCGACGTCGAGTTGACGCGCATGCTCTTCTGGTATTTCGGGCATCCGCTGGTCTATTTTTGGATCATGGGTGCATACCTCATCTGGTACACGGTCGTACCCGCGACCTTCGGCGGCCGTATCTTCAGCGACGCGCTGACGCGTCTCGCGTTCATTCTGCTGTTGTTATTTTCAACGCCCGTCGGTATCCATCATCAGTTCGTCGATCCGGGCATTTCGGCCGGCTGGAAGTGGCTGCATATGCTGCTGACCTATGGCGTCGTCATTCCATCATTCATGACCGCGTTCGCTATCTTCGCGACATTCGAGCTGGCAGCCCGGCGCGCGGGTGTGCATGGTTTTTTGAACACCATCCGCTTCTTAACCGTGGCGCGACCCGATCTTTGCGGGTCCGGCGCTCGCCATGCTGCTCTTCATCCCCGGCGGCTTCGGGGGTATCATCAACACCTCGTACGGCATGGACGTGCTCGTTCACAATACGATGTGGATCGTCGGGCATTTTCACATCACGGTCGGCGGACCGGTCGCACTGACGTTCATGGGCGCCGCGTATGGCCTCGTTCCCGCGTTGACCGGCCGCAAGCTTTTCGCTCCGAAGGTGGCGCTCGTGCAAGTGTGGCTGTGGTTCATCGGCATGACCGTCATGTCGCTGTCGATGCACTGGGCCGGTCTCTTGGGTTCGCCGCGTCGGACCTCAGACGTGAGCTATCTGGGCGCTGCGGCCGGCTCAATCATGGCACGGGCAGATGGTCGCAGCGGGCATCGGCGGCGCCGTTCTCTTCATCAGCATGCTCATGTTTGTCTACGTGGCGGTGGGAACGAGATTTCACAACGAGCCGGCCGATGCTCCGGCGACGTTTCGATTTGCCCCCGTGGACGAAGAAGCGATGCCGACCCCGCCGATCTTCGATCGGCTCGGGAGCTGGGGCGCCGTTGCGGTCGCGCTCGCCGTGATGGCCTACGCCGGTCCGTTGCACGAACAATTTTCCCAACATCACTATCTGGCTCCAGGAATGCGAACATGGTAAACGACCGTTTCATCGACCCCGGCGAGGCAGCCCGATGAGCACGCTCGACGAGCGTATCTCCGTCGCCTGTCCGCTCCCGCAGGCCGCCATGCGGCTGCGCCACTTCTTCCGCGAGCATGGTAACTCGGATGCAAATACGGCGAAGCTCGTGCTTCGCATCAGCGTCGATGTGCCCGGGCTGCCGACACCGTTTACGTGCAGCGCGCGGTCATCGCGACGATTGTGCCGCATCATCTGCCCGCCGATATGACGCCGCGTTACCAAGTCCAGTGGGCACCGGAAACCGCCGGACCGTTCCCGTTGTTCTCGGGCGAACTCGTCGTCGACAGCGGCAACGATTTCGATACCTTCGCACTGCGTTTGCGCGGCAACTACACGCCGCCGCTCGGGCTTGTCGGTAAAGGGTTCGACGTCGCGGTCGGCAACCGTGTCGCCCAAGCGACTGCGAACGACCTGTTGCACCGCGTCCGTGACTTCATCGAGCGAGAATTCCGGACCGATGAAGGCCGCAAGCCTTCAACGAATTCCCCTATGAAGCCGCAATGAGGCTGGGTCCTCATGTTGCGCTGAACCGCGTAGGAAGAAATTCGCTAAGCGTTCTTATCAATGCGTCATTCTTAATGCACCTAAGAAAAGAGACTATTGCATGACTACGTCGCCCTCGACACGCTCACTCATCATCGGTTTCGCAGCCGCGGCCGCGATCTTCGTGAGCCCCGTCATCATTTCGGCCCAACCTGCCGTCGATATCGCGGTGAAAAATTGGTCGTACACGCCCGCAACGATCGATGCTCATGTCGGCGAGGCGACGACGCTGCGGTTCGCATCGTCAGAAGGCGTTCACGGCGTCGAAGCCGCGCAGCTCGGTCTTGCGAAAACGATCATCGTCCCCGGCAAGGTCACCGAAGTGTCGTTCACGCCGAAGACCGCCGGGACGTTCGCGGTGCATTGTGCCGTTGTCTGCGGAGAAGGCCACGACAAGATGATGATAACCGTCAAAGTCTCCCCGTAGATGCCGCGACAGACAGGCTTTTTGTACGCGCTCGGCCTCATGGTCGTTGGCCTGCTGATCCCCGGTATGTTGGTCGCACCGAAGGTGTCGCAAGCGATGCCGACCTTCGCGCAGGCGTATGGACTTTCGTGTAGCGCCTGCCATACGCAGGTGCCGTTGCTCAATGCCTACGGCCGCTACGTGCAGCGCACCGGATACGCCTCGCTCGACCAAACGGTGCTCGCGCGAGCGTTTCCCGCCTGGATCGGCGAAAGCGCGAACTTCAACTCGACCGCCGGGGCCGGAACCGGCACGCCGCGCACCTCGTTTGGCAATCTCGCTTTGCACGGCGCCGGTTATCTCGTGCCCGACGTGACGTTTCACGCCCAGCAGTGGATCACACAAAGCGACCAATCCGGCGGCATCGACACGCTTTGGGTGACGTACAATAACTTGCTGCATCGCGACGGACATCTTTTCATCGGGAAGATCTTAAACCCGGCGCCCTCGCCGTACGGTCAGAATTTCGAACTCGACGGAGCGGGTGCTTCGAGCACGGCAGTGGGCGAACACCACTGGGGCGCAACGTATAATAATCGTTGGGGAACGAGGTTCGCGTACGTGCGTAAAGCGCTCGATGTTGAAGCCGGTTACTATCTGACGTCCAAAGATCTCAAGGGCTTCACGGATTTCGGACCCGGTGATAAGACGTTCCAATGGAAAGTCGCGTACGCGCGCCCGGATTTTCCAGCCGAAGCCGGGCTCTTTGGGAGCATTGGTTCCATCCCGGTATCGACCGGTACCGACGCCTACCGATCCGTCGCCGGGTACGTGCAAGTCGACCCCGGGCACTACGGTCGCCCCGGCCTCTTTGCGGTCTATCACCGCGGCCGCGACGATAACCCCGGCATAGACAGTAACTCCGGGAACGTTTTGCCCGCGGCGATCAGTCGCGGCATGAGTTTCGAACTCTATGAACCGGTTCTGCGTGGCGGCGCGACGCTCGCATTTCGGCACGATATCAATGATAATGGCCTCGGTACGGTCGGCAACGGCAACGCCGTCAATCTCGGTTTCAACATACCGCACTTCAGGTACGCGCACGGGTATCTCGAGGCGAATCTGGGTGGAAACTCCGCCTTGGCGGGCGCTAGCGGCGGGCCGACATGGAAGGGGATGCTTTGGTTGACGTTGCCGGTTAAAGCCGTTAAGTAACATGGGGTCACTGCTTCGGCCTGCATCGGACGTGAATACCCCGAGCTCGGCGAGCTTGCGAAGACGGGCGCTCGCGGAGCCGCTTTAAAAAATACTACGAGTGCGTCTAACGTATGTTGATGCACGGTCGATGACCAGGGGACGGGACGTCGCGCAGGACGAACCTTTTTGAGGTGGACGACGCGGCGCAACGAACCATCCTCCTGGTAGATGACGAATCGGCCATTGTCGATGTGCTCGCACAGTATCTCGAGAATGAGGGCTTTCTCGTTGCATCCGCTGTCGACGGGCCGTCCGCCGTCGCAGCGTTTCTGGAAAAACGGCCCGATCTCGTCGTGCTCGACATCAACCTGCCGGGCTTTCCCGGCACCGAAGTGTTACGGCGCATCCGCGCAGAGCGTGACGTGCCGGTCATTATGTTGACCGCACGCGTGAATGAAACCGACCGCGTCGTTGGGCTCGAACTCGGCGCCGACGACTACGTCGGAAAACCATTCAGTCCGCGTGAAGTCGTCGCGCGGGTGAAGAGCGTTTTGCACCGGTCGGAACGCGTGGCCGAGCGGCGGCCGGGACGTCGCGTCGGCGGTATCGCCATCGACGATCGAGCGCACGAACTACGCGTCGACGACGAGCTCGTCGACTTGACGCCTACGCAGTTCAAGCTCCTAGACGTGCTGGCGTCAAATGTCGGCCAGACCTTGACGCGAGAGCAGCTGCTGGAGCGCGTGAGCACCAACTCCGACATTTACGATCGGACGCTGGATCGGCACATCGCAAATCTTCGGGCTCGTATCGAGCGCGATCCGGCAAATCCGCGCTATATCCTCACCGTCTTCGGCGTAGGCTACAAGATGGTGACGCTGCGGTGAAGAGCGTCGTCCACGAGATTCGCAATCACCTCGCGGTAGCAGTCGCCAACGTGGAAGCGTTTCGGGATGGCGTCCTGGAGCCCAGTCCAGCGCGACTCGCTGCCGTGCTGCAAGCGTTACACGAGGCGGAAGTGCTTCTGCGCGACGTCCCGAGCGGGACCGCGACGGCGCATCTCGAGGTGGCGACGCAGCCGATCGATATCTGCACGGTGATCACAAATGAAGTGCTGGGTCTCGAAGCACTCGCGAAGGAACGCGGCGTCGGCTTCGGCGTTCGGCAGTGCTCCGTATGCGAAGCCTCGTGCTCCGCTTTCGCTTGCGACCCCGTCTGCATTGGCGAAATCGTCAACAACATCGTGAGCAATGCGATCCGGTACACGCCTCCGGGTGGGCGCGTTGACGTGGAATGCCGAAACGTCCGCGGCGACATCGTGCTCAACACGACCGATGATGGGCCGGGTATCGACCGCAAGGACGCCGTGCGCATCTTCGAGTCGGGCTATCGTGGGAACGCGTCGCGCGATACGCCGGGCAGCGGCATGGGGCTCGCGTTGGCGAAGCGTTTCGCCGAAGAGCACGGCGGTTCCATCGCGGCGCACAATGTCGAGGGACGCGGCGCGCAGTTTACCATTCGACTGCCTAGCACGGTAGCGCGGGCTGTCGCCCAAGATGGACGACCGCACTCGGTCGAAACGTCGTTCCCGAAACTTCCTACGCTCTTCGCGTCTGCCGTGTACGCTCTTGGCGACGAGCCGAACGCGCAACGATCGAGCGAGGAGAAGATCACGTGACGAGACGTAGCAGGCTACACCAATGACCGGCATCCTGGGACATGTGCTCGTGGCGACCGACGGCTCCGAGACCGGGAATCGCGCGGTCTCCTTCGCAATCGCTCTCGCCCGGCGGCACGGCAGCGACTTGCTCCTCTGCAACGCCGTCGATCACGCGACGGCGATTGCCGAGAGCTCCACGTCCAACGGCGGTTTCGGTCTGCTGATGCCGCTCGTGGGAAGTTTGAATGACGCGGCGGAGTCGATACTTTCGGGCGCTGCCAAATGTGTTACCGACGCCGGCGTGACCGCGACGACCACGGTCCTGGAGGGCCGGTCGGCCCAAGCGATCGTGAAGCTCGCGCACGAACGACACGTCGACGCAATCGTGATGGGTACGCAGGGCAAACGCGGGCTCGAGCGATTCTTTATGGGAAGCACCGCTGACGGCGTCCTGCGGCGCACCGATGTTCCGACGTTCGTTGTGCCGCCCGGCGCGAGTCACGCGAAATCGGCTTTCGATCGTATCCTCGTCGCAATCGACGACTCAGATCCGAGCGACGCTGCGGCTCACTTTGCGCGCGACTTGGCGAAGGCCGAAGAGGCACACGTGATCGTCTGCGGCGTTGTGGCAACGCGCGACTTAGCCGAAAAGGCGGCTACGTACGGTTACGATCCGATGGCGATGCTCGAAGAGCTTCGCGCAGGGACGTCCGCGCTTATCGCAGCGCATATGGAGCAAGGGCGTGCGGATAACGTCGCAAGCGAGAGCGTGATTGCCGAGGGCGACCCTGCTGAGAACATTTTGACAACGGCCGACGCGCAGCGGGCGGAATTGATCGTGGTGGGCACGCATGGCCGCCGCGGCTTACAACGCTTGTTTGTCGGCAGCGTTGCAGAAAGCGTCGTTCGTCGCAGCATGGTTCCGGTCGCCGTCGTCCGCGCTTCGCGTCGTCACGTCGACGATGCACATGAATCGGCACTGGCGACGAGCGCGACATGCTTATACCTGAACGATCGGCACGGTCGTCGGCGACCGAGATCGTATGGTTTACGAACCCGTCGGCCGAATGCGATAGACGGCGCCGTTCTGATCGTCGGCGACGAACAAGCTGCCCTGTGGGCCGACGGCGATTCCGGTTGGCCGAGCGATGTAGGACGAACTGCTCGACGACGAGCCGAGGTCCGATAAGAACTCGGCGCTTTGTGCCGTCGGGTCGTTCCAATTCACCGCAGTCGCCGGTGTATCGCCGTTCATCGGCACGAAAAAAACGCGCGGCGTCGTAGCGGGACAGCAATGCCACGAGCCGTGTGCCGTGACGAACGCTCCCCCGCGATAGCCGCTCGGGAACAGGTGCGCGCCGCTTTGATTGGTGGGGTAGAACGCCGCGCCGATCAGCGTCGCGTAGGCGGGAAACTCGATCGCCGGCTGGACGGTGTTCGCGCAGTGATTCTCTTCGCATTGCGGCCAGCCGTAATCGACGTTCGAGGCGCCGCGTACGGTCGGTGAATCGAAATATTCGTAGGGGTGTCCATACGCAAGCCCGTCTTGCCCGGCGCCGCCGATCCAGAGCGACCCGGTAGCGGGATTGATCGCGAGCGCGATGGGATTGCGCGAACGCGTGGCAAGCGTCGTCATGCCGCTGCCGTCGAGGCCCATGCGTTGCACGGTTGCGCGGGTCGGGTCCGTTTCGACGCACGCATTGCATGAAGAACCGACACCCGCGTAGAGCATCGTCGATGTCGCCGCGACACTCGTCGAGCGATGCACGTCCCCGTCGGAATTCGGTGCGATCGGTCCCGTACGGACGCGCGCGACCGCGCTGGGGTTGGAAGCGCTCTGCGCGCCCGGCGCATAAGAAATTTTCCAAACGGTCGTGTTGGTCGCGGCGTAGACGAAGCCGTTAGAGGAATAGCTGACGCCTTCGGCTGGGCCTTCGGGAAGCGTTATGAAGACATGCGACGTCCCGGTAAGGCCAGACGCGTCCGCATTTGGAACGATGTAAATGGACGAGCCGCCGGTGCCGACGAGCAGATCGCCGTCGGGCAACATCGCAAGCTCGCGTGCCCCGGGTATCGACGCGATCGTGTTGCCGTAGAAGCCCGCTGCGAGGCGGAAGCGCGCATCCATGGGCGCCGGGGTAACGATCGGCGACGGCGCGACCGGCGGCTGCGTCGACGTCGGGGTTGGAATGGGTGGCGCCGTCGGGGTCGCCGTCGTCGTGGGAGTGGCGGGTGTGGCGGCCGCTACGACGGAGGCCGTTGCCGAGACGTTCGCAACCGCGCCCGAGCTTCCACCGCCGCCCGAGCATCCGACGATCAGCGCGAAACCGCAAAGCGGCAGAAAGGAGGCGAGACGATGCTGCACCTGTCGTACTACTGCGCCACGGCCTGCCGATCCCAGCACCCGGCAAGGGTGCTATCCCGATCACACCGCCACGATGAAAAAGCTGCTAGTCGCGGCCGCGCATAATGTCGTTCGGCGAGGTATCCATGCGAGGTCCCCACCCGGCGAAGACGCTCGTGGTTGGGGCGACGTGGATGAGTCGAGTCAACGCCGACACCGGCGCCTCTTCAAGATGGAGTAGCGCCGCGGGCATCGTTTCTGCGGTTTTCACGGGGTTGGAATCTTTTCTGTAATCGACTATGCGGTGGACTTTAGTCGCCACCAGCACTCATAAACCAGTTCAAGACGCTTGCCGTTGCAGGTTTGCCGTTTACCCTCTGCACCTTTGGCCGCGCGCATAGCCGATCGCCGCCGCTTCATCGACGAAGCAGGCCGCTAAACTGCCCGCGCGCGACTTCGTAACATTCACACGAAGCGTCTTCAAGACCGGCTCGGTCGAGTATCGTGATTTTCCCGTGACCGTAACGAATGAAGCCGGCCTGCTGTAACGTGGCAGCAGCGATCGTTACGCCGGAACGACCCGTGCCGAGCATCATTGCGAGGTACTCGTGCGTTAAGGAAATGTCGCGCGAATTTACGCGATCGTGCGTCAACAGGAGCCACCGAGAGCATCGCTCGTAGACGCTATGGAGGCGATTGCAGGCCGCCAATTGCCCGAGCATGTTGACATACGCTTGAAGATACCGATCGAGCAGTTGCCGCAAACCGGAGTTGCTCGCACTCAACTCGCGGAAAGACTTCGCGTCAATCTTCACCGCCCGGCCCGGGACTTGACAGTAACAGTCATTTGCAGTGCTCGAAGCTCCCATCAGCAACGGGAAAGCCGACACGCCTTCCCGGCCGATCGTCCCGACTTCGATCTGGTTGCCGTCTTTCATACGCGTGACGATCGACAACACGGAATCGAGCGGAAAATACACGTCCAGTATCGGGCTCTCCGGTTCATAAATTTGCTGCCTCAGCGACAAGCGGACCAGTGCGCCGCTCTTTATGATCGCTGCCGCGGCCGCCGTTTCAAGCCCACGCAGAATCGCATTTGCTTCAAGCACTTGCGGCGTTAGTGCGTCCTGTTCGTGGTCATCGCGCTTTTTCAGCACGTGCCGGCAATCGGCAAAGAAGCGTCAATGTGGGAAGCGTTGAGCAATCCCGCGCTTTGGTGCGAAGTCATACAGATCGGCTTACTGAGAAGGGATATCATTAGAGTCTGTGATCGGCATTTATAAGAACAACTTGCGCTTGCGTGGCCGACGATAGCCGAAGCCTCGTTAAAAAATCGCACGTAGTATTTCAAAGTATGCTTGCTCGTCACCAGACGCCACACGACGTGTCCAACACTTTCCGCCCCATTCAAGTCGTACGAACTCACTGAACCGGCTTCGTTTTTCATTGGGGATGTATCTCGGCCCGGAGGCTAGTCTGCGATAATATGTTCCCAATCATCCGCGAGAAAAACGTCTCAAGCACCGGGCTCGCGTCCGAAAAAATGGCGAGCCGTTTGTGTTTTGCACGTCATCGGTGAGGTCGATGTCTCGAACAGACTCGAGCTCGACGCTGCGATCGCGCACGTTTCTGAAACGCACCGAGGCGTTGTCATGGTGTCATTCGTCGATTGCAGCTTTGCCGACGGTTCATGCGTGGGCGTCTTGTTTCGGCGGTGTCAGCTCCTGGGAGCGCGTCTATCGATCGTCGCTCCAGCGACGAGCGCACTTAGGCGGATACTCGACGTCACCGACTTGACGACCGCGCTTCCGGCCCACATGAGTCTGCGCCGGGCGCGACTGGCCATGTCGTCCGATTCCCATGCGTCCACAGGGCGACTTCGCGCGATGGAGGGTGGCGAAGTGAAAACGGAGCGCGGTATAAAACCTCGGAACTTCGCCAGCCGCCAATCGGTGGTTCGATCGACGGAAAATTCGCACATCTGCTACGGCTAGGACTTACGCCCATAACGGATGATTTAACAATTCTGGTCCAGCTCGGTTTCTCACGAGCAAATCCGAATGCTCAAAACGCATTCGACGCGACTGTGTGGGAACGTTCCGTGGACCGTGGATACAAAGAGACCGAACACGGTCACAGGACAGCGCTGACGTCACGTCCCAGTCAGCGAGCCACTGGGGTAGCGTCCCATGAGTGAGCGCGGTGCGTAGGTGTCCTTACAGCAGCGCATCGATGTTTGTGTTATGTAGGGAGGCGTGAACAGCTCACTTCCGCCGGACAAGACGCATGGTTTCCGGCTCGACACGATGGCCGAAATCACGTATGGGTGCTCGCCGGAAGTCCGCGAGATGTACAAACTGAGCCCGTTCGTCTGGCGGCACGATACGCGCTTCGACTTGTTATTGCGCGTGGTCAACCGCAACGAAGACGCGAGTCGGAAGGTCGCGCGGATCCATTACGGGACTTCTACCGACGGAGTTCACTTCGAACTTGAACCCGTGCCCGTCATTGCGCCCGACGAACGTGAGGATTCTTACGACAACGGCGGTTGCGAAGACCCGACATTGGCCGTCGTGGAAAGCGCGCTCTATGTGTACTACAGCGGCTGGAACGAGTACGGGAAGCGCGGCGAATTGCTATTGGCTGCGGGTGATGACGTTCATCGATTGCTCAAACGCGGAATCGCGCTTCCGTCCTCCGAGGCGGCGCGCAATCCGAAAGAGGCCGAAATCGTGCACGTCGCAGACGGCAGTTGGCGGCTCTTCTTCGAATACGCTCACGATAACCGGTCGAAGATCGGCATCGCGCGGTCCGCGAACGTCGACGGGCCGTGGGAAATCCTGACGCCGCTCTTTGCGGCGCGGGCCGATACGTGGGACTCCTATCATCTGAGCACCGGTCCGGTCGTGTCGTGTAACACCGACTTTCCGGTTATGTTTTACAACGGCGCGACACGTGACGCGCGCTGGCGAGTTGGATGGGTCGTCTTCGACGCGACATATTCGCGCGTTGTGGCCCGTTCAAATGATCCAATTGTACTTCCGCACATCAAGCGCAACCATGATGACACCGACATTGCATTCGCCGCGTCCGCCATCGAGATCGACGACGAGATTCATCTGTATTATTCGGTCGCCGATCAATACGTCGTTCGCGCGCAGATTCACCGCGTGTAAATCGCGGTGTACGCGTTACCAAAAGCCGACTGGTAACCTTCCCGACAGACTTCTGTTTCTCGATCTGATACGATTCTTCAACCTCATGCTCGAAGGGATCGCTGTCCATGACTTTTTCAAAGGCGCTCAGTGTTGCGCTTTCCGTCGCCTTGGCGATCGTAGGGTTCGTTTTGCCGGTATCGCCGGCCGAAGCTGCGAGCGCCCCAAGCGTTGCCTGCGGACGCGCCGACGCGATGATGGTCTCTCGCGCCGAACCGAAGGTGCATCACGGCACCGGGAACGTCGATAAGGATTTCGCGAGCGCAATGATGGCGCAGAGCCGCACGATGATGGCGCTCGCGAAAGTCGAAGTGGAATGCGGCAACAATGCGAAGGCCAAGGCTGCGGCGCAGGCGTTTCTCAACGAAGCGCAACGGCACATGGAAACGATGGACCTCATCCTGCACTCGAATTGACCTCCAATCGGCGGCCGTATCGAGACGGCGCAAGCCGTTCGAACGGTCGCGTGGAGGCGATGCGGGCCGAGCGGCCGACGGCACTCATGCGGCAGGTCAGCGAGCGTAAGCAGCCGCGCGCCGCGTAAGGCGGGTTACCGCTTTCTCGAAAAGCGATCGGCCATAATGGGGCGGAGAGTGGGAGATATGATGGAAAAAGTTACTTTGGCGCGCAGGATAGCGATGACGAGTGCGTTGACGCTGGCCCTGCTCGGAACCCTCGCGAACTGGTCGATGCCCGCGCAAGCCGACGTTTCCAAGGCTGCGTCGCTAGCGCCGCTCGTCGAGGCATCAGCGTGGCTGAACGGTGAACCGTCGCGGGCCTCGCTGCGCGGAAAAGTCGTCCTCGTCGATGTCTTTACGTTCGACTGCATCAACTGTAAGAACATAACACCGGAGCTGCGTTCGCTGAACCGGACGAAAGCGAGCGATGGTCTAGCGATCATCGGCATCCACAGTCCGGAGACGGCGTACGAGCACGAACATGGCGCGGTGGTCGCAAACCTCAAAACATTGGGCGTAACGTGGCCGGTCGCGATCGACAACGACTTCGCTTTGTGGAATGCGTACCACATCAACGCTTGGCCGACACAGTTGATCTTCGACCGTCAGGGAAGGTTACGCAAAACGATCATCGGTGATTCGCAGGACGCGCTCGTCAACGAGACAATCGACGTTCTGCTCAAAGAGCGCGCTTAAGCGCTACGGGGCCGTGCCGCTGCTTCGCCCAGTCCTCCGCGCCCTTCTTTTCGGAATCGTTACGTTCGGCGCGCCCGCGATCGCGGCGGCCGCCGTGCCTCCGCACTTCTTAGGGGATCACCTCGTGCAGGTACGTCTGGTCCCCGAGTTTCGAACGGTCGTGCGAGGCACAGCGACGTGGCTTGCCGTCGAATTCACACCGACTCCGGGTTGGCACATCTATTGGCGCAATCCCGGGGACAGTGGGGCGCCTCCACGATTCGCGTGGACCCTTTCGCGGGGCATATCCGTCGGCGCAACGTCGTGGCCGACGCCCGAGTCGCTCACCACGGGGGGCATAACGACGTACGTGTACGGTAAACGCACGACGCTGCTTGTACCGATTTCGATTGGGCGCGCGGTGCCGCTCGGACGAACCGCCTCGCTAGCCGCGGATCTCACGTGGCTCGTGTGCTCGAACGTTTGCGTCCCGGGACATGGGCACGTAAGCACGCATGTGCGGGTCGCAGCGAGCGCCCCGGCCAACCGCGATCGAAACGACAACGGATTTTTCGCTGCCGCGCGATCGCGTCTACCGAGTCCCGCTCGCTTCGACGTAACGTTCAGCTCGGACCGCGAGTCGTTCCGGATTTTCGCGCCCGTCACGCCGTTCGCGGGCGCGCATGTGACGGGCGCCAGCTTCTTTCCGTTCGATGGGAAACGTATCGCGCAGTCCGCACCGCAACGCGTTGTGGTCGACGACCAGGTCAGCCTGACCTTACGTCGCAACGGCGCCCAGCATAACGCGCCGTCACGCATCGACGGCGTGCTTGCACTTGACCTGACCGGTGCAGACGGACGGCAAGAGCGTAGAAGCTACAGCGTGAGCGCAAATCCAAAGCCGACGGTAACCATGATGGCGGAACGACTGCTCTCGTTCATCGCGGCTTTCGTGTTCGCTTTCCTCGGGGGAATCGTCCTCAACGTGATGCCGTGTGTTTTCCCGGTGCTGTCGTTCAAGGCGCTCGGCGCGATCCAGGGAAACGCAGCGCCGAATCGGCGCTGGACACGCGCCGGCGCGTATGCCGCCGGTGTCGTCGCGAGTTGCTCAGCGCTTGGACTCGTGCTGCTGGCGCTGCGCGGCGGCGGCAACGCAATCGGGTGGGGATTTCAGTGGCAATCACCACTTTTCGTCGCACTGCTCGCGTTACTCATGCTCACGCTCGCGCTATCGATGTCCGGTGTCGCCGAGATCGTTATCCCGTTGCCCGGATCGCTCGCGCGGCGCGGCGACGGTCACGGAAACGTCAGCGCATTCGCGGATGGCGCCCTGGTAGCACTCGTCGCTTCGTCTTGCACGGCCCCGTTTATGGGAGCCGCACTTGGCTTTGCGCTTACGGCAAGCGCCCCGTTAGCGCTGGGCATTTTCGTTGCCCTTGGGCTCGGTCTAGCGCTCCCGTACGTCATTGTGACCGGCGTTCCGGCCGTCGCCGCGCGCCTACCGAGGCCCGGTCCGTGGATGCTCGTCGCGCGGCGCCTATTCGCATTTCCGCTCTATGCATCGGTTGCATGGTTGGTGTGGGTATTTTCGGCGCAAGTCGACGGAAATGGACTTCTTGCGTTATTGGTGGCGTTGGTCTTCGTGGGCTTCGGAGTGTCGGCGTTCGGTTCGGCGCAGGCGAGTAACGTTTGGCGCCGCGGATGGATATCGTTCGGCGTAGCAGGGTTCGTTATCGGGCTCGTTCTCGTCGCGCCGGTGCGAGCCGTGGAGCACAACGGAAGCGGGCAAGAAACTTCGCAAGGCCCGCTGCATTTCGAACCCTACAGCTCCGCACGGCTTGCCGCGCTGCGTGGCGGCGGCCGTCCGGCGTTCGTCGATATCACAGCGGCGTGGTGCATCACATGTCAAGTCAACGATCGCTTGGCGCTCGAAAATAGGGAGGTTGGGAAGCGGTTCACGCAGCTGCATGTGACGCTGCTGCGCGGAGACTGGACGAATCAAGACGCGCGGATCAGTGCCTACTTGCAGCATTTCGAGCGCAGCGGTGTCCCGCTGTACGTATACTATGGCGCCAATGGCGACGTTGAGGTATGGCCTCAACTTCTCACCTCGGCGCTCGTGCTCGGACGGTTACACAGCTAAGGAACAGCGCAGCGGATGCGTTGCGATCGCAGCCTACGACGCACCGGTCGCGAACGAGTCGCAGCTGCGTCGCTTGCGGGAATGTTCTTGCAGCGCTTACGACACCGCGTGCAGTGCCCGAAACGCGCGCTCGTTCGTGCGCACGATCTCCGTCACGATCTCGCGGCCAGTCCAGCGGTGAAGCGCCACGGCTGGGGGCTCGACGCGCACGCTGTAGCCGACGCCGTCTTCGGTCGCGTCGACGACCAGTTGATGCGCGGTGCTGGGAACGCTGACCGCCGGCGCGCCGCCGATCGTCGACTCGTGGAAGCGGTGGATGTGGCCGCAAACGATTCGACCAACCTGGGGGTGGGAAGCGACGATGCGGGCGAGTTCGTCGCGGCCGCGGAAGTGATGCGCGTCGACCGGGCCCACGCCGACGGCAAACGGCGGATGGTGCATCGCAATCAACGTCGCCGTCGCCGGGGCGACCGCAAGCGTCCGGTCGAGCCACGCCAGGCGCCCTGCGTCGAGTTCGCCCCCCGGGGTGCGTCCGCGTCGCGTCGTATCCAGCACGACCAGCCGCATGGGCTGCGACTCGATCGCGTAGCAGAGCGGACCTTTCACCGGCAAGTAGCGGTGATCCGGGAAGGCGTCGCGCAATGCGTCGCGATCGTCGTGATTGCCGGGGACGAGATAGACCGGCATCCGCAATTCAGTCAGGAACTTGCGCAGGCGCTTATACTCCCTCGCTTTTCCGCGCTCGACGAGATCGCCGGTCGCCACCACGAACTCGGGCCGCGGGACCATCACGTTCAGGGCATCGACTGCACGTCGCAGATCCTTCCCGGTGTGAATCATGTGGTGAAGCAAGTCGCCTTTGCGCCGGATGTGCGGGTCGGTAATCTGAGCGATGAGCACCGCTCGATCGTGCACGACCCAAGTGCCACCATGGTGGCGCATAACGTCTCCTTAAGCGATTGCAGCGCCATGCCGAGGGGATGGGGCAAATTGGCCGGCACGAAATATGAAACGCTAAAGACTGAAGCGACGAAGAGCTCATCCCCAAGCTGCTTGACGAGAACGATAGCAGTCACGGGCGGGCAGACTTCAGCAATGGGATACGTGCGCAGTATGTCAAGGAGCTGGCGGCCAAACACGCCGCGCGTGGTGTCACTAGCGAAGAAGTCAGCCTTCACCTATCGGTAGCCCGACTACACCCGCCCGGAGCGAACGCCTAGATCAACTATTTCAAAGCACATCAATGGTCGAGTTGGCCGCGTCACGGTCGGAACGAGCATCTTCGATCTCGAGAAACTCTACGTCTGGACGGTAGCAACACAATGAAAAACCTTGAGCGCGTGACGCGCGAATCGGTCGACGGGCAAAGCCTGCTCTACCTCTCCTACAAGTCCGGCGCTGCGCTCACGCGAACGATCGACGCGACCGCGACGGGCTCTGTTGCGATCGACGTCGACGCCGCCGGCGACACGGTGGGCATCGAGCTCCTGGCTCCCGGCGTCGACGATATCGAGACCTTGACCCGGATTGCGCGCGAGCGGGATCTCTCGCTCGACGGGCTCTTTAGCTTCGCATGAGCGATGCCGCCGCGGCACGCCGCGAATACATGCGCGAGTACAAACGAAAGCAACGCGCCGAAGCTCGCGCGAAGCATCTGTGCATTGTCTGCGTGAAGAACTCGGTAGATCAAAACGCCGTATGCGATGAATGCATTGGGCGTTCGATCGAGTGGGAGCGATCGTTCGCAGCAAGTGCGGCGGGCGGCTTTTTGGTACGATCGATACCCGACTCGCTCGTCACGCCGAATCAAAAAAGAACGGGTAATTCCGTCTAGACCAGTTCTGCTCGGCAACCGAATGGCAACCGCTCCACCGCCGATAAGCAGAAAACCCCGCGACTATAGCGTTTATTTGGTAGCCCCAACGGGATTCGAACCCGTGTTACCGCCGTGAGAGGGCGACGTCCTAGGCCTCTAGACGATAGGGCCACGATACTCCCGGTCATGGACTCGAACCACGATAAGCAGAGTCAGAGTCTGCTGTCCTACCATTAGACGAACCGGGACCGGTATTGCGAAGTGCGATTTGGATGGCGGTAGAGCAACCCCTCCAGCAGCGCCGCAAGCGAGGGCAGCGTCCGCGGCGAAGACTGAGGCCAAAGAGGCACGTCGTAGGAGATTTTTTGCAGGCAGTCATCTTGGTCGGCGGCGAGGGAACGCGCCTGCGGCCGCTTACGTACGGAACGCCGAAGCCGATGGTCCCGCTTTTCGGCATCCCCTTCTTGGAGCGTACCCTCGGCAGGCTGCGCGAAGCCGGCGTAGATGATGTTATCTTAGCGGCCGGTTATCTACCGAAGGCAATCGAAGATCATCTCGGTGACGGCTCGCGCGTCGGTATGCGCATCACCTATGTCGTCGAGACGTCTCCGCTCGGTACGGCCGGCGCCTTGAAAAACGTCGAGCACCACTTGACGGGTGCGTTTTTCGTCCTGAACGGTGACGTGCTCACCAGCCTCGATCTGCGGGCGATGATCGCGTTCCATAAAGAGAAAGGCGGGCTTGGCGTGCTTCATGCGATCCGCGTTGATGATCCGTCAGCCTTCGGGTGCATCGTGCGCGACGGCGGCGGCCGCATCGCACGCTTCGTCGAAAAGCCGCCGCGCAACGCCGCGCCGACCGACGAAATCAACGCGGGGACGTATCTGCTCGATCGCGCCGTTCTCGACCGCATACCTGCCGGCCGCAGCGTCTCGATCGAACGAGAGACATTTCCGGAGATGCTGGCGGCGGGGGCCGCGCTGTACGCGTATGTCACGGGCGATTACTGGCTGGACGTCGGGCGACCGCAGCAGTATCTCCAAGCGCATGACGACGTGTTCGATCGCAAATTGCCTCTCGCACCGTCGGGCGATCGTGCTGCTTCGGCGCGCGGCACACTTTGGCTCGTCGGAAGTACGAATGTCCCTTCAAACGTTCGGAGCCCGGCGTTTGTCGGCAACGGCGCGCATCTTGATCCTTCCGCGGTCGTGGGACCGTACGCCGTTTTGGGCGACCGCTGTGAGGTTGGTGCGGGGGCAGTCGTGCGCGACGCGGTCCTGTGGGAAGATGTCTGGATCGGCGCGAATGCGCACGTTAGCGATGCCGTCCTGGCAAGCGGCGTTCGCGTCGGCAGCGGAGCGGTCGTCGCCTCGGGCGCCGTCATCGGTCACGGTGCAGTCATCGCTCCCAATACCATCCTCGAGCCCGCGGCACGCATCGTCGCCGACGCTCCGAGCGCGCCAGTCCCGCGATAAATCGTTTGCCATCCGCGCTTTTGCGGTAAACGCTTTCTCACCACACGTGAATCTTTGAGGTCGTCTTTGGAGCTGCGTACGCCACCATCAGTCCGTCCGTCGCCGCCGAAAACGCTTTTCCTGGGATCGTTTCCGCCGCGCGAGTGCGGTATCGCCACGTTCACAAAGGACGTCGTCGACAGCTACGATCTCGCCTTCGGCACGGAGAGCGATGTCGTTGCAGTCGATGAGCCGGGCGGCGGGGACCGTGTCTATCCCGAGCGCGTCATCGCGCGTCTCCGTCAAGACGACCGCGGGTCCTATCGCGACGTCGCCCGCGCGATCAACGCGCACCCCGCGAAGCTGGTCGACGTCCAGCACGAGTACGGACTCTTCGGCGGCGAGGACGGACTATGGTTCCTCGATCTCCTACAAGAGCTCGAAAAGCCCGTCGTCGTGTCCCTGCACACCGTGTTGCCGCACGCGACGGATTCGCATCGTTCCGTCGCGCGCCGCTTATGCGAACGGGCCGACGCGGTCGTCGTGCTTTCGCAAACCGGCAAGGATATTCTCATCGACGACTACGGCGTCGATCCGCTTAAACTGCACGTGATCCATCACGGCGTTCCCGACGTTCCATTTCGGTCGACCGACGCTGCGAAACTCGCGTTCGGGGTGAGCGATCGCATGGTCATCTCCACGTTTGGCCTCATCAGTCGCGGCAAAGGTCTCGAATACGGCATCGAAGCGATGCGGGCGGTCGTCGAGCGCCATCCGCAAGCGCTTTATCTTATCCTCGGCCAAACGCATCCGAGCGTGCGCCGGCACGAAGGTGAATCGTATCGGCACGAACTGAGCGCTCTGGTCGCGCAATACGACTTACAAAATAACGTGCGACTCGTCGACCGTTATTTGGAATTCAGCGAGCTGCTGCGCTATCTCAGCGCGACCGATATCTACTTGACGCCGTATCTCAACCCGGTGCAGATCGTGAGCGGCACGCTTGCGTACGCCGCTGGTGCCGGCAAGGCGATCGTGTCGACGCCCTATCTGTATGCGGAAGAATTGCTCGCCCACGGGCGCGGTTTTCTTGCGCCGTTCCGCGACGCGGCCGCACTTGCGACGGCGATCACGGGATTACTCGACGACCCGTTCCTGCGCCGCGCGACCGAGCGCCGCGCGTACCGCTTCGGTCGGCAGATGACATGGCCGCACGTCGCTGCTGCAAATGCGCGGGTCTTCGAACAGGTGTTGCCGGGCGGCCGTTTCGGCGGTACGTCACAATTGGTTCGGCCGGCTTGATGTGGCGCGCACCGTCGCTCGATCACCTGCGCGCCCTCAGTGATGACGTCGGGATTGCACAGCACGCGATTCACGATATTCCAAATCGTCAAGAAGGCTATTGCACCGACGATGTCGCCAGGGCGTTCATGGTCGCGCTTGGCGCAAGCGCGCATGAACGCCATCGCGACGTAGCGCTTTCGCTCGCGCGGGTCTATCTCGCGTTCCTATGCGACGCGCAAATGGCCGACGGGAGCTACCACAACTTCATGAGTTACGCGCGTTCGTGGCTCGATGACGTCGGGACGCCCGACAGCAACGGCCGGGCCATCTGGGCGATGGGTTTCGGCATGCGGTTTGCTCCACGGGAAGGGTGGCGCCATATCTGTGCCGGACGGTTGGAGCGCGCCCTGCCGCACGTGGCCGACTTCACGTTTGTGCGCTCGGCCGCGTATGCTGCCCTCGGGATGGCCCACGCATATGAAGCGAGCGCTCGGCGACGTCCGGATCTGGAGACGGCGCTGCGCCGGATCGGTACCGGCTTCGTCGCTTGCCATCGCGCGCATGCGAAGCCGACGTGGGAGTGGTTCGAGAATGAACTCACCTACGATAACGCGCGCTTGCCCGAGGCGCTGCTGCGGATCGGTACGGTTCTTGAAGATCGGGCTTTCGTCGAACTCGGCCTGAAGACGCTCGATTTTTACGAATCGGTCACCGTCGAAGACGGCACGTTCGTGCCCATCGGTAACGCCGGCTGGTACGTCCGAGGCCGGCGTCGCGCGCGCTATGCTCAACAGCCGCTCGAAGCAGCCGCGCTCGTCGATGCGGCACTCGCGGCCGAGGCGGCCACGGGCGAACAACGTTACCGGCGGCTGGCGGAGTGCGGTCTCGAATGGTTTTACGGCCGTAACTCCCGCAAGGCCGTGATGGCCTGCGGCGGCGCGGGCTTCGACGGCTTGGAAGAGGTTGGGGTCAATCAGAACATGGGCGCCGAATCGACGCTTGCGTATTTGAGCAGCGCGCTTGCGCTCGCGCAGCCGAGCGCGGACGTCTTGCGCATCGCTCGCTAAACCGGTTTGCTTCGAGGCGCGCGCGGGCGCCGTGGCGAATAACAACGAGTGATGATTGTCCAAACAGACGCTCTTAGTGACGTTCAGCGCGAAGCTGTCAACCATATCGATGGGCCCGTTCTCATCTTCGCCGGCGCCGGCAGCGGTAAGACCAGAGTCCTCACGCACCGCATCGCATACCTACTCAATGAAAAGAAAGTCTTCCCAGACCGGATTCTTGCCGTAACGTTCACCAACAAAGCCGCCGGTGAAATGAAGGCGCGGCTCGAGAAAATGGTCGGAACCGCGGTCCGCGACCTTTGGGTCGGAACATTTCACGCGACCTGCGTGCGCATACTGCGCCGCGACGGAAAAAAGATCGGCATTTCGTCCAATTTTGCAATCATGGACGATACGGATCAGCGTTCGATCGTTCGCGACGTGCTCCACGATTTGGATTTCGACGAGCGCCAAATTTCGCCGGGCGCCGCGCTCGACGAAATCAGCAAAGCGAAGAACGCATTACAAAACGCGGATCAGTACGAGACCGCCAATACGTCATTCTTCGGCGAGCGCATCGCGCAAGTCTATCGCGAATACGATCGCCGGCTGCGTGAATCCAACGGTCTGGATTTCGACGACTTGATCGCAAAGACGATTGAACTGCTCGAGGCGGATGTCGAAGTGCGCACGCGCTACCAGAACAAGTTCCGCTACATCCTCGTCGATGAGTATCAGGACGTGAATTACGCGCAGTACAAACTCTGTGCGGTCCTTGCGCAGGAACACAAGAACTTGACCGTCGTCGGCGACGACGACCAATCGATCTATTCATGGCGCGGCAGCGATTATAAGAACATCTTACGCTTCGAAAAAGATTTTCCGGGCGCCAAAGTCTTCAAACTCGAAGAGAATTATCGTTCGACCCAGACGATTCTCACCGTCGCGAACGAGATGATTTCGCAGAACCCGACGCGCGCGGAGAAGAAGCTCTTCACGAACCGTGCCGCCGGCGAAACGGTCACCGTGTACGGAGCCGAGACGGAGCGCGCCGAGGCGCGCTACGCGATCGAGAAGATCAAAGAACTCGTGCGCGAGGGCGCCGCGTATCGCGATTTCATCGTTCTCTATCGGACCAACGCCCAATCGCGCGTCTTCGAAGAAGGCTTCCTCGGCGAAGGCATTCCCTATCGCGTCGTCGGCGGCGTCGGCTTCTACGCGCGCGCCGAAATAAAAGACATGATGGCGTACCTGCGCTACATCGTCAATCCCGCCGACGCCGTCGCATTCCGGCGGATCGTCAATGTGCCCCGCCGCTCCATCGGCCAGCAGACGCTTGCGAGCCTCGTCGACGCGGCCAATGCCGCCGGCGTTTCAGTCGGCCAAACGGTCTTCGATAAGGAGATGCTTCGCCGCGCCGTTCCCAAGAAGCAGAAGGAACTCGAGCGTTTCGCCGACCTCATCACCGCGCTGCGCGAGCGCCAAGCGGGTCTCGCGATCAGCGATCTGCTCGTCGCCGTGATGGAAGAGTCCGGCTACATTCGCGAACTCCAGGGGGAGGATACCTCCGACGCGCGCTCGCGGCTCGAGAACCTTCAGGAGCTCATCGGAGTCGCAAAAGAGTTCGAGGGACGCGAGGATGCGGGTACGCTCGACGACTTCCTCGCTAACGTCGCGCTCGTAAGCGATCTCGATACGCTCGACCCGTCGTCGTCGTTTGTGACCCTTATGACGATGCACGCGGCGAAGGGCCTCGAGTTTCCCGTCGTGTTCTTGACGGGCCTCGAAGAAGGCGTCTTTCCGCATACCCGGGCGCTCACCGACATGACGGAACTCGAAGAAGAGCGGCGTCTTGCCTACGTCGGCATCACGCGCGCGATGGATCGCCTGTACCTCTCGTATGCGATGCGCCGGACGCTCTTCGGAAACACCTTCGCGCATCCGAAATCGCGCTTCCTCGATGAGATGCCGTCGGTCGAAGTCATCGGCAACGTGGTCCCGCTGCAGCGCCCAGCCGGCGGGCGCTGGCGCGAAGTTGCGATTCATGAGACGGCGGGTGCGGGGATCGGACTCGACTTGCAGGTCGGCGATCGCGTCCGCCATCCGAAGTGGGGCGAGGGGCTCGTTTCGGCAACGGCCGGCGCGGGCGGCGACGGACTGCTCACGATCATGTTCCCCAACGTCGGCGAGAAGATGGTCATGCTCAAATACGCGCCGCTGGAGAAAGTGGTCTCGTAGCGACGTGAGAAGCGGCTTCGCGTTCGCGTGGCGATGAAAGTCGCCGTGGCGGGCGCGCTCGGGCGCATGGGGCGCGAGGTCTGCGCCGCGGTCTCCGCGGCGGACGATCTCGAACTCAGCGGCGGTTTCGATCGCGCCGATGCGGGCGCCGATATCGCGGGCCTGCTCGGGCTCACGAAACCCGGCGGCGTTCTCTACGATGATATCGCGTACTTGTACGACGCGGTAAAACCCGAAGTGGTCGTCGATTTCACCGTGTATCCGGTTTCGGTCGACGTGGCGCGTGAGGCGGTCGAACGCCGCATCTCTCCCGTCATCGGCGCGACCGGCTGGACCGACGAAGATGTCATCAGTTTCGAATCAATGTGCGACGAATATGCGGTCGGCGCGGCGCTCGTACCGAACTTCGCGATCGGCGCCGTGCTCGCGATGCGTTTCGCGACGGAAGCCGCGCGCTATTTCCCGACCGCCGAAATCATCGAATTGCATCACGATACGAAGGTCGACAAACCGAGCGGGACCGCGAAGCTGACGGCGAGCCGCATCGCGGCCGCAACCGGTCGTGCCGACGTGCCGGTGCATAGCGTGCGCTTGCGTGGGCTCGTGGCGCATCAAGAAGTGCTTTTCGGCGGCGACGGCGAGCTACTGACGATCCGGCACGATTCGCTCTCGCGTTCATCGTTTATGGCCGGTGTGCTGCTGACCGTCCGAAACGTGCGGCACCAAACAAAATTGACCGTCGGGCTCGACTCTTTTATGGGAGACGGGGCGTGAAGATCGCCGTTGTCGGCGTGACGGGAATCGTTGGGGAGATGATCCTGCGCGTGCTCGACGAGCGCGCGGTCGCCATCGACGAGCTCGGCGCATTCGCATCGCGCGAGCGCAGCGAACCGCTGCTCTATCGCGAACGCGAGTGGCCGATCCGCCGGGCGACTGCGCAGGCCCTCGCTGCCGGCGGCTACGATGCCGTCTTCTTCGCATCGAGCGATGATGCGAGCGCGGAACTTGCGGAAGGTTGCGCGGCGAACGGTGCCGTCGTCATCGACAATAGCGCGACGTTCCGGCTCGCGGCGGACGTGCCGCTCATCGTTCCCGAAGTGAACCCGGCTGCGGCGCGCGCCGGCGACCGGATCTTTCCCGTCGCCAATTGTACGGCGATCGTGCTGTGTGTCGCGCTCGCGCCGGTCGCACGCATCGCGGGCTTGCGCAGCGTGCGGGTAGCAACGTATCAAGCGGTCAGCGGCGCGGGCAAAGCCGGTCTCGAAGCGCTCGCAGACGAGGAACGTCAGCCGCCCGGAAAGGCGCTACCCCCAACGCCGTTCGCTGCGCCGATTTTTCGCAACGTCATTCCGCTCGTCGGCTCGACGTTCGACGCACGCGGCGATTCCGGCGAAGAGACGAAGGTCGTCGCCGAGACGCGTAAGATGCTCGGCCTTCCGCAGCTCCACATCGCTGCGACCACGGTGCGCGTGCCGGTGCGCTATGCGCATAGTGAAGCGGCGTTCATCGAGACCGAACGCGATACGACGGTTGTCGAACTCGCCGATGCGTTCGCCTCGGCGCCGGGTCTGGTCTTCCATCGCACGGGCATCGTGACGCCGCGCGATGTCGAAGGCCAGGACCTCGTGCACGTCGCGCGGCTGCGCGCCGAAGACGGCTCGCAGCGTCATTTCCAACTTTGGATCGTCGGCGATCAAGTGCGCAAAGGTGCCGCGACCAACGCCGTGCAGATCCTGGAGCTTCTGCTTGCACGCGGCTATGTCGGTGGTGCGCGTTCGCGCGTGGCATCGGCATGAAGACGATCGTCCAAAAATTCGGGGGCAGTTCGCTTGCGACACCGGAGCTGCGCGAGATAGCGGCCTCGCGCGTGCTGGAGGCGCGCGCCCGCGGTGCGTCGCCCGTGATCGTGTGTTCGGCGCTGGGTCGCGCGCCCGAGCCCTACGCCACCGACTCGCTGCTCGGGCTGCTCGGCCCCAGCCGCGGCGGACCCAATCGCGATCTGCTGATCTCGTGCGGCGAAGCGATCGCCTGTGCGATCTTCGCCGAATTGCTCACCTCGTGGGGTGCGGACGCGCAGGCGATGACGGGTGGCCAAGCCGGCATCGTCACCGACGCAACCTTCGGCGACGCGAAGATCCTCCGGGTCGAGCCCGCCCATGTGCTCGCGGCGCTCGAACGCGGCATCATCCCCGTCATCACGGGTTTCCAAGGCGTCACGATCGGCGGCGCGGTTACGACGCTCGGACGCGGGGGCAGCGACCTCTCGGCGATCGCACTCGGCGATGCACTGGCTTCGGAAGCGGTCGAAATTTTTACCGACGTGAGTGGCGTAATGACGGGCGACCCGCGGCGTATCGCGGGCGCCCATACGATCGACCGCGTCAATTACGACGAGATGGTCGAGCTCGCCGCCGACGGCGCGAAAGTCATGCATGCCAAAGCCGCCGAACTCGGCCGCGTGACGCAGACGCCGTACGTCGTCAAGGGCTTGCGCTCGGGCTTCGGCTCGACGATCGACGAAGGCCATACGCCCGATGCCATGAAGCCGATCACGGGCATCACGTCGCTGCACGATGTCGCATTCATTCGCGTCATCCAAGGCGAGATCGATGATCTCGACGCGCGCGGCAAGCTGGAACTCGAACTCTTCCGGCGCCTTGCCGAACGCGACGTTTCCGTCGACATGATCAACGTCAATAACGCCGGCATTTTTTTTCTCGTCGATAACGAAAAGCTCGCACGCGTTCGGGAAGAGCTCAGCGGGCTCAACGTCGCGATCCGCGTGCGCGCGCACTGCGGGAAGCTCTCGATCGTCGGCGCGGGTATGCGCGGCACGCCCGGCGTCATGTACCGCGTCGTTGCGGCGCTCCAAGAGGGCGGCATCGAGATCATTCATTCGACCGATTCGAACATCACGATTTCGGTGCTCGTTCCCGAGGAAGACGTCGCGCGCGGCGAACAGGCGATTCACGATTACTTTCAGCTTGGGTGCGGCGCGCTCGCAGCACTCGAGGGAGTTACCGCCTAATGCTCGTCTCCGCACGCGCACCGAAGCTCGGTTCGCTCTTGACCGCGATGCTCACGCCGTTCGCCGCCGACGGGTCGGTCGATCTCGACGCGGCGAAACATTTGGCGCGCTATCTCGTCGACGAGGGCAACACCGGGCTCGTCCTGAGCGGAACCACGGGCGAGTCCCCCGCGCTCGACGATGACGAAAAACTCGCGCTCTTCGCGGCGGTCAAGGATGCCGTGGGCGAGCGCACGGCAATCGTGGCCGGCACGGGCGGCAACAACACCGCCCACAGCGTCGAGCTGACCAAGCGCGCCGCCGCGCTCGGCGTCGATGCGATGCTCGCCGTCGTGCCGTACTACAATAAGCCGACGCAAGACGGCATGCTGCTGCATTTCGGCGCGATCGCGCAAGCGACGACGTTGCCGATCGTCGTGTACAACATCCCCGCCCGAACCGGCGCCAATATGCTGCCCGCAACGTTGCTCGAACTCGCTCGCCGGCACGCAAACGTCGCCGGCGTCAAAGAGTCCAGCGGCGACTTCGCGCAGTTTTCGGCGATTTTGCGCGAGCGGCCGAAGGGGTTCGGCTTCTGGGTCGGCGACGATCATTTGCTCCTGCCGTCGCTTGCGCTCGGCGGCGACGGACTCATCAGCGTCGCGGCGCACCTGTGCGCACGAGAGTATCGAGAATTGCTCGCCGCATTCGAGCGCGGCGACAATGCGCGCGCGTCGCAGATTCATCTGCAATTGGCGCCGCTGATTGCGGCGCTCTTCGCAACGACGAGTCCGATCCCGGTGAAGTGGGCAGCGAACGAACTCGGCTTCGCACTTGGCGCATGCCGCTCGCCGCTGGGCGCCATGCCGCCGGAACTCATGGCGCGCCTGCGTCCGTTGCTGGAGCCGTTTCGGGATCGCACGCCCGCGATGCCCGCCGCCCGTTAAGGCGCCGCGATGGCGTCGGTCACCATTCTCGGCTGCCGCGTCGATGCGATCGGCGCAGACGACGCTGTACGGCAGATGGTCGCGCTCGCGCGCGACGGCGCGGGATCGCTCGTCGTTACGCTCGGGACGGAGATGATCGTCCGAGCGCGCAGCGATGCGGCGTTCCGTCGCGTGATCAACGCTAGCGCCCTCTCGCTCTGCGATACCGTCGGCGTGCTCTTTGCGGCGCGGCTCTGGGGGGCTCGGCTTCCCGGACGCGTCGCCGGAATCGACCTCATCGAGCCGCTCTGCGCGGCGCTCACCCGCGAAGGTATGGCGGTGTACTTTCTCGGCTCAAAGGGCGATACCGCCGAACGTGCGGCGCGGTCCGTACGCGCGCGCGTGCCGGGGTTACGCATCGCGGGGGCGCGCGATGGATACTTCGGTTCGGCCGACGAGGCGGCGCTCGCCGCGGAGATCGCGACCAGCGGCGCGCAGGTCGTGTTCGTCGGCCTGGGTTCGCCGCGGCAAGAAATGTTCATCGCGCGGCATCTCAAGGTGACCACATGCGCGCTAGGAATCGGTGTCGGCGGTTCGTTCGACGTCCTTGCGGGAAACGTCAAGCGTGCGCCCCAGCTGTGGCGCCGGTTCAATCTCGAATGGCTCTACCGGCTGGTGCGCGAGCCGACCCGCTGGAAAAGACAGCTGGCGTTACCGCACTTCGTTTGGCTCGCCGTCGGCGAGCGGCTGCGAGCCCGTCCGCGTTCGGAGATTTCTTGAAAGCGATGATCTTAGCCGGCGGTATGAGCACCCGGCTCTACCCCCTGACGAAGCAAGTGCCCAAACCACTGATTCCAATCGCGGGCGAACCCAATAGCGCACACCTGATGCGCTACCTGCATTCGTTCGGAATCGACGAAGTTGCGATCAACGTGCATTACCTTGCCGATAAAATCGTCGAAGCGTTCGGCGATGGTTCGCGCTACGGCGTGAAGCTGACGTATCTGCATGAAGAGACATTGATGGGCAGCGCGGGCGCAGTAAAGGCGATGGAAGCGTTTCTGCACGACGACACGTTCGTGGTCATCGGCTGCGACGAGCTTACGGATATGCGGCTCGACGCGCTGCTCACCTTTCATAAGGAACGCGGCGCCGACGCGACGATCGGGCTGGTGCATGCCGACGACGTGACGCACTACGGCGTCGTGGTTCTCGACGAGCGCGGCCGCATCGTTGATTTTCAAGAAAAGCCGGCTGCGGGCACGGAACGTTCGCATCTCGTCAACACCGGTCTTTACGTTTTCGAGCCGTCCATCTTCGCGCGTATTCCGCCAAGCACGTTTTACGACTTCGGTAAAAACGTCTTTCCGGCACTGCAGCACGACGGCGCACCGTTTTACGGTTTGCAGATGCACGGCGCGTATTGGCGCGACGTCGGGACGCCCGACGAATATCGCGGTGCGACGCGGGACGTGCTACAGGGCCGGGTTCGGCTCATCGGCGCAGCGCGGATGCACGGTTACCCAAGCGATATCCGCCTCGGCGACGACGTGCGGATCGACGGCGACGTGCGTATCGGCGCGCAGGCGAGCCTCGGCGCGGGTGTGCGCATCGTCGGGCCGACCGTTCTGGGCGATCGCGTCTCCGTCGGCGCGGCTGCCACGATAGAAAATTCGATCGTCTGGGATGGGGTCACGGTCGGCGCAGGCGCTCACATAAGCGATAGCATCGTGGGGATCGACTATACGATCGAGCCGGCGGCGACCATTGCCGCCACGATCGTCGCAAATCAGCCGGAAGCCGTTCACTAGCGACGTCCGCGTTTGTCGCGCGCGGGGCACTAACGCTAGCGTGATGCCGGACAGGTCGTCGCCGCGGGCGCGGTCCTTGCGCTTCGTCGATGCGGCGAGCACGCTGCTGGCGGCCGCCGTCGGCCTGGCGCTCATCTTCGCCGCAGCCACGCAGTTGCTCCGGCCGGTCGCAATCGCGCCGCTCACGGCGGCAGCGATGGGGCCGCTCGTCGCCGTGCCGACCTCGCGGAGCCTCACCGGCGGGCGCGCCGTCGCGCATCGCGTGCTCGACCCGAGGCCGCCGCGCCGCGACAGCCCTCGAATGACGAAGGCTACGCGCCCCCCGTCGCGGGGCGTCGTCGCTTGGCGCGAAGCGGGCCCGGTTACGCCTCATCGCGCGACCCCGCGAGCGCGTCGCCCCGCGACGCCGCGTTCGCCGACGCATCGTCCGGTCACCGTTGCAAAGATACATGGCATCGCGCCGCCAGCAACGCGGCGCTCGGAGCGGCCGAGGACGTCAGCGGTTGCCGGCGCGCACGTTGCCTTCGTGCCGGCTCGCGCCGCGCACGGGGCCGCTGTACCGCGGCCATCGCGCAGGCGCGCAGCGCCACGCGGAGAAGCGTTCGCTGTGCCGGAGCCGCCGCTCGGATTCGACGCCCGGCCGGACTTTGTCGGAGCTAGCGCCGTCGCCGGATCGGCGGGCGCGTCGATCGAGGGCCTGCGGCTCCGCGGCCGCCCACTCGCTTCGCCAGCGGCAGCGAGCGTCGTGCCCTAGCCACGGCGCGCGGCCGTCGCGATGGGTCGGCGTGTTGCTTTCACCGGTTCTCGCCGCGCTCTTCCCCAGTGCCTGCGCCGGGTGCGGTCGGCCGGGGCCGGTGCTCTGCGCGGCCTGCACTCCCGACGTGCGCGGTACGCGCCGGCTCGTCACATTGGATCTCGATGTCTATGCCGTCGGACAGTATGGCGGGACGCTGCGGCGCGCGGTGCTGGCCTACAAACGCGGACGTCGCGACATCGGCGACGCGCTCGCGGCGCTCCTGGTCGAACGCCTCATGCCGCTCGTACCGCGCGATGCGATCGTCGTCCCGGTGCCGACGCATGCGCGACGGCGACGAGAGCGCGGTTTCGATCAAAGCGTACGCCTTGCGCACGCGTGCGGTATCGCAAGCGGTCTCCCGGTCGTCGTAGCATTGCGGCAAGTCGCCGGCGACGGACAGCGTGGTCGCGATCGAAGCGCGCGGCTGCGCGCGCGGGGCCGGTTCGCGTGTGTCGCTCCCGAGCTCGTCGCCGGGGCCTCGATCGTGCTGCTCGACGACGTTCTAACGACCGGCGCGACCTTACGCGACTGCGCGGCGACGCTCGCAGCCTGCGGCGCAGACGTTCGGGCCGCCGTCGTCATCGCCTACGCATGAGCCACGGTGTGCATCGCTACGGGGCAGGGCGGTGTCTAAGCCAGCGCGTGCCGCACCGTGCGTCGCGTAGTCGAGGGAGTGATCGCATATGGCGAAGGCAACGTGGAACGGCGCGACGCTGGCGGAGAGCGAACGCACCGAAGTCGTCGAGGGGAATCATTACTTTCCGCCCGGATCGATCGATCGCACGAAATTTCAAGCGAGTGCGACGCATTCGGCCTGCCCATGGAAAGGAACGGCGAGTTACTACACCGTCGTCGTCGACGGCAAGGAGAATCGCGACGCCGCGTGGTTCTATCCGGAACCAAAAGATGCGGCGAAGCAGATCAAAGATCACGTCGCCTTCTGGAAAGGCGTCGAGGTAACGCCGTAAGTCCGGCGACCTTCTCCGCGCTCGATCGCATCTATCTTCGCCGCGCCTGCGAACTCGCGCTTCGCGCGGGCGCGAGCACGTCGCCTAATCCCGCCGTGGGCGCGGTCGTCGCGCTCGGCGCGACGACCCTCGGGGAGGGATTTCATCACGTGCGCGGCGAGCCGCATGCCGAGGTTGAAGCGCTGCGCGATGCCGCCGCACGCGGCAACGACGTGCATGGCGCGACCTTGTATGTCACCCTCGAACCATGCGACCACACGGGGCTGACGCCGCCGTGTTCGCAGGCCGTGCGCGACGCGGGGATCGCGCGCGTCGTGGTCGGTGCAATGGATCCCGATCCCCGCACCGCGGCCCGCGGCGTCGCGCGCTTGCGCGAGGCGCAGATCGCCGTCGACGTCGTGGAGGACGCGTGGGCGCGCGAGATCATCGACGAATTTGCCATCGCGATTCGAGCGACGCGGCCCTACGTGCTTTTAAAACTCGCGGCATCGCTCGACGGCTACGTTGCGCCGCGGCCCGGCCAGCGGCACTGGCTCACCGGCCATGAGACGCGCGCCTACGTGCGCGAACTGCGCGCGACGCACGATGCGGTTCTCGTCGGCGCCGGTACCGTTCGCATCGACGATCCGCAGCTTTCGGTGCGCCCGCCGCGCGCAAGGCGGACGCCCTACCTCCGTGCGATTGCCTGCGAGGATGCGCCCGTGCCGCTCGATCGCGCCGTCTTCGCACCGTTGCCGGGATATGCGCCCACGCTCGTCCTCGCGCCGGCCGGTATGCGCGCGCGGTTCGCGTCGCTCGAGACGTGCGCCGATGTGGTCTACGTCGGCGGCGCGGGCGACCTTCGGCTCGACCTCGGGCACGCACTCGAGACGTTGCGCGCGCGCGGCGTCGCGACGCTGCTCTGCGAGGGCGGCCCGACGCTCGCGGGCCGGCTGCTCGAAGCGGGCCTTGTCGATCGCATCGATTGGCTGGTCGCACCGGCGCTTCTCGCCAATGCCGACGCGGTGCCGGCGCTTCGCTTCGGAGCCGACGAAACGTTTGTCTTCGAGCGCGTCGTCCCACTGGGGAGCGACGTTTTGCTGCGCGCGCGTCTGCCACGGTTGCAATGAATCATATATGTTCAGTGGGCTGATCGCGTACCTCGGCACCGTCACCGCGCTCGTGCACGATCCGCGCGGCGGCGTACGTTTGCGGATCGCGGTGCCCGCACTTGCCGAAGGGATCGTACCCAAAGACTCCATTGCAATTAGCGGTGTTTGCCTGACCGTCGTTTCATACGACGGCGATGCGATCGATTTCGATGTGGTGCCCGAAACGCTCGAGCGATCGGCACTCGGCGCACTCGTACCGGGCGCTCTCGTGAACGTCGAATTGTCGCTGCGGCTGGGCGATCGGCTCGGCGGCCATCTGGTCTACGGTCACGTCGACGCGACGGCGCGTCTCGCGGGCAAAGTCGAAGAGGGCCAAGGCCATCGCCTCACGGTCGAGACGCCAGCTGCGCTTGCCCCATTCGTCGTGGAGAAAGGCTACGTTGCCGTCGATGGAATCAGCTTGACCGTCGCAGCCGTCCGCGACGGGCGATTCGAGATCGCACTGATCCCGGAGACCTCGGCGCGCACCACTCTCGGCCGGAAAGGACCGGGCGATCCGGTCAATATCGAAATCGATCCGATCGCGCGCTATGCACTTTCGGCGCTTACGCATTACGCGCGCGGAGCTCGCGCATCAAGCGACGAACTCGCGTGGGCGTATGAGATCTAGTCCCCAAACGGGCGGTCACGCCGGTATGCGCGCTTTCACCATCACCGAACGCGTCCGGCTCGCCGACACGGATGCGACGGGTGCTCTCTCCTTCGGGGCCTACGGCCGCATCGTCGAGATCGCCGAGACGGAATTTCTTCGTTCGATCGGGTTTGATCCCGAGGTTTTGGCTGCGCGCGGTATCGGGTTTTCCCGCGTCCACGTCGAGTTCGACTATTTCAAGCCGGCGGTCGTCGACGATCTGCTGACCCTGCGCATCAGCGTTGCCGGGGTCGGTATTCACTCACTTCGCTTCGCCGTCGCGATCTTCCGCGCCCAGACGCTGATCGCGGAATCGACATTGGTCAGCGCGTGTGTCGATCGCGGCCGCAAATCGATCGCGCTCCCGGACGATATCGCCCTCGCGCTGCGCTTGCATCAATTCGACGTATAGACGGTCGATGCGAGCCGGCTACCTTATCGGCCCCGAGCGCCTCGAACTTCGTGACGAGCCGCTCCCGGTTGCCGCACCGGGCGGAGTCGTCGTGCGCGTGCGCGTGGCGCTCACCGACGGCACCGATCTCAAGGCCTTCCGGCGCGGGCACCCGCAGATGCCGATGCCGACGCGCTTCGGCCACGAGTTTTCGGGCGACGTCGCCGGCGCCGGCACGGGTGTAACGGCGTTTGCCGTCGGAGATGCCATCATGACGGTGCATAGCGCGCCCGACGGCACGTGCTATTGGTGTGCGCGCGGCGAAGAAGAACTTTGCAAAAGCGTGATGGAGACGATGATTCTCGGCGCGTACGCCGAATATATTTCGGTACCGAAGCATATCGTCGAGCGAAATGCGTTCCGCAAACCGGCCGCCGTATCGTATGAAGCTGCCGCGTTCCTCGAACCGCTGGCATGCGTTGTACACGCACAAGCATCACTCGCGCCGCATGCGGGCGATACGGTCGCGATAATCGGCGACGGCGGATTCGGCATCCTCCATGCGCTCGTGGCCCGTGCGACGGGCGCGCGCACGGTGCTCGTGGGGCGCCGGACGGAGCGGCTCGCGCTCGCGCGTCGTCTCGGTGTGAGTGAAACGATCGATGCGCGTGCAACGCCCGACATCGCTGCTGCGCTGCGCGCATTGACCAACGGCCGAGGTGCCGATGGGGTCATCGAAGGCACGGGTGCGCTCGGGACGTGGGAAGCGGCACCCAGCTATGCGCGACGCGGCGGCACGGTCGTGCTTTTCGGCGGCCTCCCCGCCGGAACGAGGGTCGCCTACGACTCGTCGCGTCTGCACTACGACGAGATTACGCTCGTGAGCCCGTATCATTTCACACCGCGTGCCGTTCGTGCCGCCTATGACCTACTGGTCTCCCATACGATCGACGTCGAGCCGCTGATCAGCGAACGTTTCTCGCTCGAGCGTCTCGCCGACGCCTTCGCGGCACTTGCGACCGGACGCAGCCTCGATCTTAAGTATGCGATCGCGCCATGACCTACGCGCACGCGCTTCCGCGCACCATGCGCGCCGCCGTACTGTACGACGTCGACGACATCCGGATCGAAGCACGACCGTTGCCGTCGCTCGACGCGGGCGACGTGCTCGTGCGAACCGCGGCGAGCGGCGTCTGCAGCGGCGATCTCATGCCGTGGTACGTGCGGCGAAAAGCGCCGTTCGTGTTCGGCCACGAGCCGGCCGGTACGATCGTCGCTATCGGCGGCGCCGCAACGGCCCGCGATGGGCGCTCGTTCGCGCTCGGCGATCGCGTTTTCGCGCACCATCACGCGCCGTGCCTCACGTGTGATGAGTGTCTGGGCGGCCGCTACGTCCACTGTACGACGTGGCGCGAGACGGCGCTCGATCCCGGCGGGATGGCCGAATACTTTCGCGTTCCGCGCGCGAATCTGGCCGACACGCTCGTGCTTCCGCCGCATATCTCATTCGCGGATGGCTCCCTTGTCGAACCGCTGGCGTGCGTTGTGAAATCGCTCCGGCGGGCGATTCCGATTACGATCGAACGACGGCTCTCGCGCGTCTCCGCGGCCGTGGAAGCGTCGGCGGCGGGCGCATCCTCGGGCGGTACGCAAACGGCTCTGGTCGCAGCGGCGGCGGGTCTTGGCGGCACGACGGTGTACGTGGTCGGCGCGGGCGTCATGGGCCTGATGCACGTCGCCGTCGCTGCACGGCTTGGGGCCACGGTTATCGCAAGCGACCTTCATGGCGCGCGGCGGGAGGCTGCGCTGCGGCTTGGCGCGGTCGCAGCCTTCGCGCCGAGTGAAGCACTTGCGGCGTTGCGCTCGCTGACGAGTGGTCAGGGAGCGCGAGCGGTTATTTGCTGCCCGGGCTCGCAGGCGGCGTTGGCGCACGCGGTGGAGGCGACGGCATCTGATGGGACGATGCTGATGTTCACGCCGATCGCGCCCGACGAGCGGTTCGGTTTCGATCAAAGCCGCGCCTATTTCCGCGATATCCGGCTCGTCGCGTCGTACTCGTGCGGCCCCGACGATACCGCGGAAGCGCTGCGTCTGATCGGCGCCGGCGTCGTGACCGCGGAACGCCTGGGGGCCGTCATGTTTCCGTTTCCCAACGTTGCGCAGGCATACGCGGCGATGCAAGCCGCGGCCGTGACGAAGCCGATCGTGAATTTCGTCACTCTGCCAGCTTAGGAACGCTGCCTTTCACCCCGAAGTGGCACTTAGCGGATGTCAAGTTTCTCGCGAGATGCTTGACATCCGTCAACTATCGGCGTTAGATGGCTTCATGAGCACCTTCGCCGAGGTATTACAGAGTTCGATGGAGCGTGCAAGCGTGACGGCAGCCGATGTGGCAAACCGTTCCGGCTTGACGGAGAGCGCGATCAGCTTACTGCGCTCGGGCCGCCGAGCGCCGTCCTATCGGTCGATCCAAGCGCTTGCGAAGGCGCTGCCCGAACTCGCGACCCATCTGGCGAAGCATCCGCCGGAGGAGCCGCTGGTCGACCACATCGACGATGCGATCGCAGACATTCGCGCCGGCAAGATGGTCATCGTACTCGACGATGAGGACCGTGAGAACGAGGGCGATCTCGTCATGGCCGCGCAGATGATCACGCCCGAAGCGATCAACTTCATGCGCAAAGAGGCCGGCGGCCTCATCTGCGTCGCGATTGTCGGCAAGCGCCTCGACGAACTCCAAATTCCGCTCATGGTCGCGGAAAATACGGCGCTGCACGAAACCGCGTTTACCGTCTCGGTTGAAGCGCGCCATCGCACGACGACCGGCATCTCCGCACACGATCGTGCCGCCACGATCGCGGCGATGCTCGATCCCGCGGCGAAGCCGTCGGATTTTTTGCGGCCCGGCCATACGTTTCCGCTGCGCGCGCGCGACGGCGGCGTACTCGTTCGCGCGGGGCAGACCGAAGCCTCGGTCGATCTGGCCCGCCTGGCCGGTTTCTATCCCGCGGGGGTCATCGTCGAAATCATGGCCGAAGACGGCACGATGATGCGCCTGCCGCAATTGCGCGAGTTCGCGAAGAAACACGGGCTCAAACTCGTCACCGTGAAAGATCTGATCGCGCATCGCATGCGCAACGAGAAACTCGTCACGCGCATCGCGGAGTTCGATCTGCCGACGGCGCACGGGCGCTTCCGCGGCATCGCCTATGAAACGTCGATCGATCGTGTCGCGCACGTTGCGATGGTCATGGGCGATATCGGCGACGGCAAAGACATTTTGGTGCGCGTCCATTCCGAATGCCTCACCGGCGACGCCTTGCATTCGATTCGCTGCGATTGCGCCTCCCAACGCGATGCGGCGCTCGATCTCATCGCCCGTGAAGGGCGCGGCGTTTTATTGTATCTCCATCAAGAGGGCCGCGGCATCGGTCTCGCCGCGAAGTTACGCGCCTACGAATTGCAAGATCGCGGCGCCGATACCGTGGAAGCGAATCTCGCCCTCGGTCTCCCCGCTGATAAACGCGATTACGGACTCGGTTCGCAGATGCTGGTCGATCTCGGCGTCAAAGAGATGCGCCTGATCACAAACAATCCGAAGAAGATCGCCGGGCTTGAAGGCTACGGCCTCACGATCGTCGACCGCGTCGCTCTCGACATTCCGCCGACGCCCTACAACGTGCGGTACATGGAGACCAAGCGCGCAAAGCTCGGCCATCTCTTCGACGGGCCGGACGCGCCCGCGACGGCCGCGCTATGAAATCGGCCGCCGAGCGCGATCCGACCGCGTTGCCCGACGGCACGGGCAAACGGGTCGCGGTCGTCACCGCCAGTTTCTATGGCGATCTTGCCGCGTGGCTCGAAGACGGCGCTCGCCGCGCACTCGAGCTCTGTGGCGTCGCGCCGCCGGCGCGGACATTCGTGCGCGTCCCGGGGTGCTTTGAACTGCCCGTCGCGGCGGCGCGTCTGATCGATAGCGGAGACTACGATGCGATCGTCGCGCTCGGCGTCGTCATTCGCGGCGAGACGCCGCACTTCGATTTCGTCGCGGGCGAATGCGCGCGCGGCCTGATGGAGGTCGCCATCACGACGCGGATGCCCGTCGGCTTCGGTGTCCTCACGACCGATACGCTCGCCCAAGCGGAAGAGCGCGCGGATCCCGCCCGCGGTGATAAAGGCTTCGATGCGACGGTCGCCGCGCTCGCCGTTGCCGCGATCCCGCGCGATGTGGCAAGGCTCGCTTGATTTTTGCGCCGGTCCTGCCTATACTCGCGATAATAACGGCGCCGCTTACGGTGCCGCCCTTCGCCTATTTGAGGGACCGCGTGGAAGACAAGACGTTGACGTGCAAGGATTGCACGACGCACTTCACCTTCACGGTGCGCGATCAGCAGTTCTATGCGGAAAAGGGATTCGAGAACGAGCCGCAGCGTTGCCGCGATTGCCGCATGCAGCGTAAGACGAGCCGCTCACAAGCGGGTTCCTCACGCGAGATGTTCGACGCGACCTGCGCGCAGTGCAGCACCGCAACGACGGTACCGTTCAAGCCACGGGGCGACCGGCCGGTGTATTGCCGGGAATGCTTCACGGCGATGGCGGCTCAACCCGCGGCGAATTAGCGCGCATGCCCCATGACATTTGACGCGGTGTGGTGGGCGGACGACGGCCCGTTACCGGCGGTCGGATACGTCGATCAACGGAAGCTGCCGCACGAAGTCGTGCGAACGTTCGCAACCAACGACGCTGAGATCGTCGCCGCGATTGCGACGCTCGGCGTACGCGGAGCACCTGCGATCGGTGTCTTCGGTGCATACGGCATCGCGCTCGCGCGGCTCCTCCATACGAACGACGATGACTTCGTGAACGCCGCGTCGCGCATCCGTAACGCCCGCCCGACGGCAGTGAACCTCGCCTGGGCCGTCGATCGGGTTTGCGCGCAGCCGGCGGACCGCTATCTTGCCGAAGCCCGCGCGATCCACGACGAACAGCGTGCGGTCGATCGCGCGATCGGCGAACACGGTGCGGACCTGATGCCGCAGAGCGGCGCGGTGCTGACGCATTGCAATACGGGTCCACTCGCAACGGCCGGCGGCGGGACGGCCCTTGGCGTCATTATCGAGGCGCATGCGCGTGGCCGAACGTTGCACGTCTATGTCGACGAAACGCGACCATTGCTGCAGGGTGCGCGTCTAACGATCTTCGAACTAGCGCTCGCAGGCGTTCCCGCAACCTTGATCGCCGACGGCGCCGCGGCGGCAACGATGCGCGCGAAGAACGTGCGCGCCGTCGTGGTCGGCGCCGATCGCATCGCGACCAACGGCGACACCGCGAATAAAATCGGCACGTACGGCGTCGCGATCGCCGCGGCGCATCACGGCATTCCGTTTTACGTCGCCGCGCCGCGGTCCACCGTCGATTTCACGCTACGCGACGGTAGCGGCATGCACATCGAAGAACGCGCCGCCGACGAAGTGCGTGGCTTCGCCGGTATCCCGACCGCACCGGTGGATGCCGCCGCCTACAATCCGGCATTCGACGTGACGCCCGGTCATTTGATCGCAGGCATCATCACGGAGTACGGTATCGCGCGGCCGCCGTACACCGAATCGATTCCGGACCTTGCGACCCGACCGTCATTCGGCATGCTGCTCGGTCGTTCGTAATCCGTGAAATACTACGACTTTTTCGATGAACCGGCAACGATCGGGAGGCTCGTCGTCATCGACGGCACCGAACGTCTTTTTGCCGAACGTGCGCTTGGCCTCGTGATCGAACGCTGCCTGCCGGTGGCGGAGCGCGATCTCAATCTCGACCGCTTCGTCGCGACGGAGCTCGAATCGTTTGGCGCGGTTGAAGCGGCGGTCGCCGCGCTGCCGTTTCTGGGCACGTCACGCGTCGTCGTCGTCCGCGGTGCCCATGAGTTGCGCGCCGACGCGCGGCGCGCGCTTCTCGCCGTTGCCGGACGCGTTCCCGAGGGCAACACGCTCATCATTGAAGATCTCGTCGCCGCGGCAAGCAAACGACCCGAATCCCTCGGTAAGGCGCTCGGCCGGGCGGCACTGCGCATCGATACGACAGCCGGCTCCGACGCGCGCGAGCGATTCGTGCGCGAGACCCTCGCGGAACTCGGCGTGACGGCGGAACCGCGTGCGATCGCGGTGCTCGTGGACGGCGACACCGACCTCGCGGGCATGCGGACCGATCTTGAAAAACTTGGGCTCGGGGATTCGCCCATTACGCTCGAAGACGTCGTTCGCGAGACGCTGGTGACCGAGGACGTCCGCGCATACCAGTATGCAAGTGCCGCGGTTGCCGGCCGTGCCGCCGAAGCGCTCGGGCTCGCGCACGAGCTCTTCGCATCCGACCCGCGTGGGGCGGCGGTGCCGCTCCTTGCCGCGCTTGCCGCCGAATACATGCTCGTGTGGGAAGTCGCGCGGCCCGGCGGCGTTTTGCCGCCGCGCGCGCGTTGGCGCGAACGCGAGCTGCGCGCGCTCGCGCGACGGATCGGCGAACGCCGGGCACGTGTCGGCTTCGAACGCGCCGTCCGCGGCTTCGAGGCGGTGGTGACGGGACGTGCGGATGACGCGCGCGTCGTGGTCGATATCGCAACGGCTGGAGCGATGCGCGAGTAGCTCCGCGCGAGCATTCGCGCGCAAGCGAACGACAGGATTGCTTCGCCAGCGCGGGCAACGTTCGCGCCTTGAAGCGCCCGGGCCGCGCCCACGCTTTTTGATTCGTCCGCAATGACAAACAACCGCAGAACTTTTCGAGGAGTTCTCTTTACATGCGTAGTCTTTTCGCGCGACTCGCTCTCGTCGGCACGGTCGGAGCCGTACTCGCCGGATGTGGAACGAATGGATCGTCACTTCCGATCGGCGCCTTCCCGAACGCTTCCGGCGGCGGCCCCGCCAACGTCGCAAACCAACCGCCCGTTTTAGGCGCCATCCCCGGTAAGTCGATCGATGGCGGCTTGCTTGCCGTCGACGGCAAGTATACCGGCTTCAACGTCGCAGCCACCGATACGCAGAGCGCGGCCGAAAACGGTACCGATGTGGCCAACGCCGCCGCGCAGCCGCCGCCGGATCCCGGGACGGGCCAAGTGCGCGGATCGCATCTCATCTCGTTCGTCGGAAGCGGTCAGCCCCAAATCGAATTGCTCTTCAATAACATCGCGCCGATCAACCTCACCTATACGGGACCCCTCCCGGGTCAGATCATCCCGTCAACCTACGGAGCGATCGTGATCTTCGCAAAGACGACGCCGGGTGCCGTCGCGCCGGCGGCGGGAACACCGAGCGTCAATATCGAGCTGACCGGCGGCGCCGGCACGACCGCGTTCGATACGCGGATCGCGTGCCCGGCGAGGAGCGCCACGAGCGCGGCTCAGGCTCCCGGGGCCGCGTTCACGCGTTACGTCTGCCCGTTGCCCGCGTACGGTGCGACCGTGTCTCAGCCTGCGGAAAGCGCCGTCGCCGCGGGCGCGACGAGCGGATCGTTCACGCCCACGAACGTGAAGTTGTACGTCGTCCTGCAGTACGGCGCCGCAACGACGGTCGCGTCGAGCGGGAACACCTTGGCGTTGGATACGATCTACGCCGAACAAGGTACGAACTAGAGGTTCAAGGCCGGCCGAACGAAAGAGGCGAACCCGCCGTCAGGAGATGGACGAGACATATGCGTCGCCGTTTTCCTGGCGGTACGGACGCGCCGAGTTACGCCGGTTGTTTTCGGAACGCGAACGTCGCCGGCTGTGGCGCTCGGTCTGGGTCGCGCTCGCGGAATCGCAAGCGCGCAGCGGGCTCGTTAGTGCTGCCGAGCTCGCCGACATTCGGGCGCATCGCAACGATATCGACATCGCGGCCGCGCATGCGATCGAGCGCGAGATCGGACACGATCTCATGGCGGAGATTCGCGTGTTCGCCTCGCAGGCGACGCTCGGCGGGGGCAAGCTCCACCTCGGCGCGACGTCGATGGATATCGAGGACACCGTCGAGACGTATCGCATGCGCCGTGCGCTTGCGATGCTCGGCGAGAGCCTGCACGGGCTACTCGCCGCATTCGCCGCGCGGATCGACGAATACGCGAGTCTGGTTTGCATGGCGTACACGCATCTCCAGCCGGCCGAGCCGACCACGGTCGGCCATCGGCTCGCCGTCTACGCGCAAGATCTGCTGATCGACGAAGCGCAATTACGCGGCGCATTCGAGTCGCTCACGGCGAAAGGGATTCGCGGTGCCGTCGGCACCTCGGCATCCTATGAACGGCTGCTCCAGGGCAGCGGCCGGCGCGCCAGAGACCAGGAAGCCGACGTGCTCGCGCATTTCGATCTCGTCGCGCGCGACGTCTCGACCCAGACCTATCCGCGCAAACTCGACTACCTGGTCCTCTCGTCGCTCGCCGGCCTCGCTGCGTCGCTATCGAAATTCGCCCTGGATATTCGCGTCCTCGCGTCGCCCGGCTTCGGCGAAGTGTTCGAACCGTTCGGTGCCAAGCAGGTCGGCAGTTCCGCGATGCCGTTCAAACGTAATCCCGTGATGGCCGAGCGTATCGATTCGCTTGCCCGGCTGCTCGTCGGTTATGCGGATACGGCGTGGCAAAACGCGGCGACGAACATGCTCGAGCGCACGCTCGACGACAGTGCGAATCGTCGCACGATCCTGCCCGAAGCCTTTCTGTGTGCCGATGAATTGTTGTCCCTCGCGCTCAAGATCGTGGCGGGCTTACGGATCGACGAACGGCGCATCACACAGAATCTGCGTACCTTCGGTCCGTTTGCCGGCAGCGAAGCCGTTATGATGGAAGCCGTCAAGGCCGGCGCCGATCGTCAAGTCCTGCACCAATCGATCCGCGACGCCGCCATGATCGCCTACGAGCGCCTTGCCGCCGGCGGCGATAACCCGCTCTCGGCGTTGCTCGCCGACAACGAAGACCTCACGCACTACCTCGACCCTGCGGAGATCCGATCCTTGCTCGACCCGACCGATCACATCGGCGATGCGCCCGAACGTGCGCGCGCGCTCGTCGCGCGCATCCGAACCATCGCTCCCTTTCCAAGCTCGCGCGAGCTCGCGGAGAGCGCGTCGTGAATAAGGGACTCGAAGTCGCGCGCGGCAAGACAAAAGCGCTTTTCGAGCTGCCGGGTCAGCCCGACGTGCTCGTCGTGCAAGCGTTCGACAGCATTACGGCGGGCGACGGGACGCGTCGCCACGAGATCGCGGGCAAGGGCCGCATCGCCGCCAAAACGACGGCGCGCGTCTTCCGCCTGCTCAATCTCTGTGGCTTGCCGACGCACTACATTTCCGGCGGCGAGGACGACGACGACAACGAGATGCTCGTGCGCCGCTGTACGATGCTGCCGCTCGAAGTCGTCGTCCGCGGTGTCGCGGCGGGTTCGCTCGTCAAACGGAAAGCCGGCATCGCGCAAGGATCGATCCTCGTGCCGCGTCTGGTGGAGTTTTTTATCAAAGACGACGCCAATCATGACCCGCTCATCGAAATGGACGAGATCGTGCATCGCGGGATCGCGACGCCTCCGGAACTGGGTGCGATGACGGAGATCGCGCGCATCACCTTCGAGATTCTGGCGCACGCCTGGCGCCGTCACGAAACATTGCTCGTCGATCTCAAGTTGGAGTTCGGCCGGCTCGTCGGTGCCGAAGGTCGCGGGAATCTCGTCATTGCCGACGTTGTCGATAACGACTCGTGGCGCGTCTGGCCGCAGGGCCGCGAAGATCTGATGCTCGACAAGCAGCTCTATCGCGATCTCGAGACGGTCACCCCGAGCGATCTCGAACGCGTGCGTGATAATTACGAAACGGTTGCCGAGCTCGTCGGTGCGTTCCCCACCTTGCGTCCCGGCATGGTTGCGCTCGTTGCCGACGGCGCCCAAAGCGTGCCGATACTCGATGCGGTCATCCGCGGTATCAACGTCTTCGGTTTGCAAAATCTGCGCCGTGTCGTGTCGACGCATCTCGTGCCGGGTTACGTGCTGCAAGCGACGCAACAGCTCGATGCGACGTTCCAACGCCTGGTCTACGTCGCGTCGGGCCCGCAGCTTTCGGCAATGCTCTCGGCCGCCACGCCGACACCGGTTTTCGATGCGACCGAGTACGAGCCGGACGACCTCGCGCTCACGGTTGCGAAGACGCTCGCGCTGGACGATACGGTAATGTTCGGGCGCGTCATGCTCGTTCAGGCGAATGCCCGCACGGCGGTGCTAGCGGCGGACTCGCAGCTCAACGCTCCCGCGCCGCAGGTGACGCTTGCCTGATTCGGCGGCGACGATGGCTCCCACTGCGGGAACGCTACGCGTGCGTGAAATGCATGACGACGCCGCGCTCGAGGGCGAATTGCGAGCCCATGGTTTGGTGCTTAAGGTTCAGGAAGTACGTCGCATCGCGGCGAGGCTCGGGCGCGATCCGACGCTCGTCGAAGCGCACGCGTTCGACGCTCAGTGGAGCGAACATTGTTCGTACAAGAGCTCGCGCCAGTATCTGGGGCGTCTCCCGACCGCCGGCCCGACCGTCATGCAGGGCCCGCAAGAAGATGCGGGGATCGTGCACCTCGGGACGTGGAACGGCAAACGCTACGGTATCGTGATCGCGCACGAGTCGCATAACCATCCCTCGCAAGTCGTGCCGTTCGAGGGCGCGGCAACGGGTATCGGCGGCATCGTGCGTGACGTCCTCTGCATGGGCGCCCGGGTGGTGGCCGTCGCGGACCCGTTACGCTTCGGGCCGCTCGACGATCCGCATTGCCGCTACGTCGCGCAGGGTGTCGTCGACGGTATCGCCGCGTACGGCAATGCGATCGGCGTACCGAATATCGCGGGCGATATTTATTTCCATGAAGGCTTCCGCGACAATTGTTTGGTCAATGTCGTTGCACTGGGACTGCTCGAGGAGTCCGAGATCATCCACAGTGCGGCCCCGCCGAATGCGGACGGCTGGGATATCGTGCTCGTCGGCAAGGCGACGGATCGCAGCGGCTTCGGCGGCGCCGCATTCTCGTCGCTGGAGCTCGACGAAGATGATGCGGAGCAAAACAAAGGCGCCGTTCAGGTTCCCGATCCGTTTTTAAAAAATGTCATCATGCGCGCGTCGTATCGCGTCTTCGATGTCGTGCGCGAACGCGGGCTCACGGTCGGCTACAAGGATCTCGGCGCCGGCGGCATCATGGGCTGCACCGCCGAGATCGTTGCGAGCGGCGGCTTTGGAGCGATCGTCGATCTCGATCGCTGCCCGACATCGCAAGCGGATCTTCCGGCGGCCGTCATCGCGGTCGGCGAAACGCAGGAGCGTCTCGCCTGGGTCGTTCCGCCGTCGTTCACCCCCGAACTACTCGCGCTCTATAACGACGAATTCTCACTACCGTTCATCGCCCGCGGCGCGCAAGCCGCGGTCATCGGTACGGTTACGAAGCAGACCGATTACGTGCTGCGCTATCACGGCGAAGAAACGATGCGCGTTGATATCGAATTCCTGACGGAAGGCGTTCGCTACGATCGCGCGGTCGCGTTGCCGAGTCTCGCTTCGGATGAATCTCCAACGACGAATCAAATCGATGCGGCCGCGAAAGACGCATTGTATCCGGTAGCGACCGCGCAAGCGGGTGAAACGTTCGACGAAGGCGAGTTGCTACGACGCGTGCTCGCGCATCGCGACGTCTGCTCGCGCCGGCCCATCTTCGAGCGCTTCGATTCGGTCGTACGCGGGACGACGGCCATCCCTGCGGGCTATGCGGATGCCGGGGTCATCGTGCCGCTCCCCGGCGCCCCACTCGCCGCCGCTCTCGCCGTTGACGGCAACCCGCGTTACGCGCGCGTCGACGTTCGGCGCGCGGCGGAACTCGCGGTGTGCGAAGCCGTCCGCAACGTCGTCGCCGTCGGCGCGCGGCCGGCGGGTCTCACCGATTGCTTGAATTTCGGTAATCCCGAGAATCCCGCGCACATGGGCGAATTCGTCGCGGCGGTCGACGGCATCGCACATGCCGCACGCGAACTCGGCGTGCCCTTCGTCTCGGGCAACGTTTCGCTTTACAATACCTCCGCGAACGGTTCGGCGATCCCGGCTTCGCCGATCATCGCGTGCGTCGGCGCGATCGACGATGTTTCGCGCAGTGCGACGCATCGTCTCAAACTGCCGGAGCACGCGCTCGTCTTCCTCGGCCTCGCGCAGAGCGCGCTCGGCGGCTCCGTGTACGCGGAGCTTCGCGCCATCGCGGATCGCTTACCGCAACCGAATTACGAGCACATGCGGCGCGAGGTTGCGACCATGCTCGTCGCCTACGATCGGGGTCTCGTTTTGGCAGCGCACGACGTCTCCGACGGCGGGCTCCTCGTTGCGCTCGCCGAGATGGCCTTCGCGAACCTCGAGCTCGGAGCGCAAGCGATCGGCGTGCGGCTCGATGCGCTGGCGCCGTGGACGCATGGGAGCGGCGGCTTCGCGGTCGATGCATTCGCCGAGTACGGTGGATTCGTCATTGAAACAGCCGACCCCGATGCGTTCCTGACGCTCGCACGCGAGCACGACGCCGCGGCGCGACGCATCGGCATAACGACGCGCGACCCGTGGATCGAGACGCATGCCGCGCTCGCTCCGATGCGTCACGATCTCCCGGCGCTCTATGAGGCCTGGCGCGCGCCGCTGCGAAATTTTTACGCTTCTGCGGAGGCGCTCCGATGAGCGGCCGCGTCGGCGTGTTGGTCTTCCCGGGAACCAACTCCGAAGACGAGACGCTTCGGGCGTGCCGCGCCGTCGGGATCGCGGCGGAACTCGTGCATTGGAATGCCGAACTCGAAGCCGTGCGGCAGCTCGACGCGTATGTTCTGCCGGGCGGCTTCGCGTATGAAGATCGCGTCCGCGCGGGCGCCATCGCCGCACACGACCGGCTGATGCTCGCGGTGCGCGAAGGCGCGGCTGCGGGAAAGCCCGTTCTCGGCATCTGTAACGGCGCCCAAATTCTGTTGGAAAGCGGGCTCGTGCCCGCGCTCGACGGCGGCGTCCGGGCTCAGGCGGGCTTCGCGCGGAACGCGGGCGGCGGCCGCTATCGTTCCACGCACGTGTACATAAAACTCGCGACCCGGCCCGAACGTTGTGCGATCACGCGTGCGCTGGCGCCCGGCGCCGTGCTACCCGCATGGGCGTCGCACGGCGAAGGGCGCCTCGCCGCGCAGCCGGCCGTGCTCGAGCGGCTGCAGCGCGAGGCGCGCGTCGCGTTCGTATACGCCGACGCAGCCGGGAACGTTTCGCCCGAGGCGGTCCCCAATGGCTCCGCCCTCGGCGCTGCGGGGCTCGTGAACGACCGCGGGAACGTCCTTGCGCTCATGCCGCATCCCGAGCGCGACGCCTTCACGTTCATGCGCCACGACGCGTCGCGCGACCATGCGGCCGGCGATGCGACGGCGATGCTCGCGCCTTCCGGGGGCATCGCGCTCTTCGTCGGTCTCGCGAAAGCGCTCGCGTCGTGATCCGTTGCGTCGAAGTCGCGCTGATCATTCCCGATAATGAAGCGCGTACCGCGCTTACAACCCTTCAACGCTTAGGCGTCGCTATCAGCGCGCTCGAACGTGCCGATCTCTATCGCTGCGACGTGGCGGCGGACGCAGCCGCCGGCCTCGTCGAGACGCTCGGCGGGATCGAGACGATTTGCAACCCGAATAAGCACGCCATCCGCTCGCGCGATGCTGCCCGCCCGGCTGTGGGCGAAGTCTGGATCGACGACATCGCCGCGGAGAACGCGCGAGCCGCGTTGCCGGTCCGCATCGCCGGACGCGTGATTGCCGGCTTGCGCAGTTTCGAGCGTTTTACGGTGTGGCGTCTGGCAACGGCGCCCGGCGTCGCCGCCGAGGCTGCGGTCGTGGCTGCTGCAGCCGATATGTTACTCTGCAACTCCGCGTTCCAGAAAGCGTCGCTCGCATGATCGCACCACAACTCCTGCGCACACCCGCACAAGGTAAGACAAGCGACTTCTACACGATCGCGACGCTCGGTTCGCATTCCGCGCTGCAAATTCTCAAGGGCGCGCACGACGAAGGGTTCCGGACGCTCGCCATCGCCAACCGCGAGACCGAGCGGCTCTATCGGTCCTACGCGTTCGTCGACGAAGTCATCGGCATCGACCACTACGGACAATTCATGGGCCTCGTGCCCGAGCTCGAAGCGCGCAAGATGATCATCGTGCCGCATGGTTCGTTCGTCGCGTACCTGTCGCTTGCGGAACAGAAGCGCATGAAGATACCCTACTTCGGAAATAAAGCCGTGCTCGATTGGGAAGCGAGCCGCGAATTGCAGCGCCAATGGCTCACGCGCGCGAATCTGACCCTGCCGCGCCAATTCAAAACCGGCGCCGAAATCGACCGGCCCGTCATCGTCAAGATGTACGGTGCCCAAGGCGGAAAGGGCTATTTGTTCGTTCGCAACGCGCACGATTTCGAACAGCGCGCCGGGCATTTGACCGAACAAGTCTTACTTCAGGAATACATCATCGGCGTACCGGCGTACATCCACTACTTTTATTCTCCGCTCACGGGCAAGCTCGAGATCATGAGCATGGACCGCCGCTACGAAACCAATGTCGATTCGCTCGGGCGTATCCCGGCCGCGGCGCAAGAGCACATGGACATCGAACCGAGTTATGTCGTCGTCGGGAATTCCCCGCTCGTGTTGCGCGAATCGATGCTTGCCGAAGCATACCGTATGGGGGAAGACGTCGTGCGGGTAAGTCAAGAGATCTGCCCGTCCAAGGGGCTCTTCGGCGCGTTCTGCATCGAGACGATCATTACGCCCGATGCGAAGTTCTTCGTCATGGAGATCTCGGCTCGGATCGTCGCGGGCACGAACCCGTTCATCGACGGTTCCCCGTACTCATACTTAAACTATAGCGAGCCAATGTCCACCGGACGCCGGATCGCACGCGAGATTAAGAATGCACTGCTCTCCAACAACCTTCACGCCGTCCTCGATGATTCCGGCATTGCGTAAACGGGTATTCGCGGCGTGCGCGGTCGCGCTAGCCGCCGCTTCGTTCGGCATTCCGACGCAGGCGGCGATCGAAACCGATCCGCAAGCCCTCTACGGGACGATGCGCAAAGCCTACGATGAAGGCGCGGCCAAGAACTGGCTCTTCTCAAACGAACTCTATTACCTCTCGACGGTCTTGGACGCGGGTCGCGCATACTCGCTCTTCCGGCCCGCTGACGCCAATTATAACGAACTCGCCCAGCTCACGGTCGATGTCGCGACGCAGCTGCACTACAACGCGCTGACCAATAACGATGCCGCGCTCTGGTATGTCACCGAAGCGGCCAGCTATGTTGTCAAAAACGGCGATGCGGCGCATCAGAGCGCGGCGAGCGCCCTTTTGAGCCGCGTGAGCGCGAGCGCAACCGATCCGAAACTCCTGGCCGCGCAAGCCGAAGCCGACGGGCTTGCCAACGTGCAAGCCTTCCATCGTGACGGCGACGCGCTCGTGACCTTGCTCGTTGCGGATATCCGCAGTTTCAATCTTACGCACGATTTGGCATATCGCAGTGCGATGCTCCAGCATGCGGCCGATCCGGCGACGCCGCTCACGCGGGTTCCCGATCCCGAGTACGGTCAGCTCTTCGCGCTGGCGGCGAGTGCCTTGGCCGATCCCGGCTTTAGCGACGAAGATCGCAGCGCCGCCCGCGCGATCAAATACCGGCGCGACCATACGCCCGATCTCAAAGTGATCGGCCGGGTGAGTGCGATCCCACACGAACTGCGCTTAACGCGCACGGCTCCCGCCGATGAGTATTTCGGAAATTTAAAGTTTTCGCCGATCGGCGTTCGCAACGAGGTGGTGCGAATCAATAAATATCTCGACAAAGGCTGGGGCTATCGCATGGAGAGCGACTCACTGCAGGTCGAGAACTCGGTTGCGGACTGGCAGAAGCAGTACCCGCATGACTCGACCCTGCCGGCGACGTTGCTCGATGCTTTCAAACTTCTGGAACGCGTCGAAACGCCCAAAACCAAGGACGCCGCGCAGCGTGTCAAGACGATCCTGCTCGTGCAGTATGCCGATTCGCGTCAAGCCCAAGAGATCGCAGCTTCGTAACGGTGCGTGATGCCGTGCCGCGCGTTCGGTATATCGACGGCTTGCGAGCGGTCGCGGTGCTCGCGGTCGTTCTGTTTCATGCTTCGAAGTATGTGCCGGCGTTGGGACTGCGAACGGGCAACGGCGCGTTTACACATCCGTTGTCGCTCGGCTATCACGGGGTGGACCTATTTTTCGTTCTTTCCGGCTATTGTCTCGCGTTTCCGACGATCGCGCGGCTTCACAACGGCAGACCGGTCGACTTCGACGTCGCCCACTACTTGGCGCGGCGGGTTGCGCGCATTCTTCCTCCCTACGAAATCGCCTTATGGGGTTTCGTGTTCTTACTGGGCCTGTTTGCCTGGCGCGGTTGGCAGGCGCCGGCGGATATGTTGGCTCCCCTCGATGTTGGCAATGTCTTGCGCGATACGCTGTTGCTCGACCGCGACACGACGCACGTCAATCAATCGTTCTGGTCCCTGGCGATCGAGTTTCGTTGGTATTTTATCTTTCCGTTGGCGCTCGCCGTGTGGATACGTTTCCCGCGCGTGCTTTGGCTTCTGATCGGCTGCTGCGTTTTTGCTTCCTATGCGACGCATGCTGCAAGTACGGACGTCGCGTATCTGCCGGCATTTTTGCTCGGCATCGTCGCCGTAGATCTCGAATTACGGCGCCCGCCGATCGTCCGTTTCTTTCCGCTGCTGCTCATCGGGGCGTTGGCCGCGGCGTTTGCGTTCGGTCTGCCGGCGGGCGTCCCCGTCTCGATCTTTTGGCAAGTCGCACTCTTTGCGTTTGTGGTGCTCGCCGGCTGCATGCCGTGGCTGCGGGCCGCGCTCTCGGTTCCCCTGCTATTCGAAATCGGCGTCGCATCGTATAGCATCTATCTCGTGCATCAACCGCTCATCGCGCTTATCGCAGCGCCGGTCGCCCGCCGAATCGCGAACCCCTTATTTGCCATTATGATTACAAGCGCAATCGGAGTCGCAGGCGGCCTCGTATTCTGGTACGTCGTCGAACGATCCGTTACGACCGCGCGCGCCAAAGGCCGCCTTGAAGCGCTCGTAAAGCCCCTCTTCGACGCTGGTTTCGAGGCGCTACGGCTACCTCGGCGCATCCCATTCGAGCTGCCTTTGGCGAGCACCGTTGGAACGGTTCCTCGTTCCCACGCGTTGCCGCGAACCGCCGTTCACGAATAGCGCAGCGGTCTAGATTTGCTCGAACCGCACGTCGTGCGCGCTCTCGCGGGCTACGACCACTCCGCGCTAACGTTGTGTTCTGTCGGGAGTCACTCGGCGCTGGATGTGGCCTTCGGCGCGCGCACACAGGGCTTGCGCAATCTGGTCGTCACGGCACATGGCCGCGAGCAGACCTACGCGTCGTACTATGCGCGCCGTGACGGCCCGCCCCGAGGCTGCGTCGACGCGACGTTACATCTGCCGACGTTTCATGCGTTGCTCGACGACGACGTGCAGACCAGACTGCTCGAACAAAACGTCCTCTTTGTCGCCAATCGTTCGTTCGAAGTGTATCTCCACGAGCGATTTTCCTACGATGAAATCGAACGGCGCATGCTCGTGCCCTTCTTCGGAAACCGGCGTCTTCTGCGCTTCGAGGAACGCGACGAACCCGGTAACCAATATGCGCTGCTGGAGCGCGCCCGAATCCGCCATCCACGTTCCTTCGCGTCACCGCGCGAGATCGATACGCTCGTCATGGTGAAAGCGGCGCACGCAACCGTGACGTTCGAGCGCGCGTTTTTTCTGTGCAGCTCGCACGACGAATATATGGCGCAGGCGCGCCGTTTGACCGACGCGGGCATGGTCACGCGCGAGGGTCTCGCGGCCGCGCGGATCGAGGAGTACGCGATCGGCCCGAGCGTCAATCTCAATTTCTTTTGGTCGCCGATGCTCGGCGAACTGGAGTTGCTTGGAACCGATACGCGGCGTCAAACCAATCTCGATGGTTTGCGTTCGTTGCCGCCTTCGCAGCTCGAGGCGGCCGCCCGTATTCCGGTGCGGATGGAAGAAGCGGGTCACATCGCAACGACGTTGACCGAGTCGATGCTCGGAAATGCGTTTGAGCTCGGCGAGCGGTTCGTTCTCGCGGCGCGCGAAGCGAACCCGCCGGGCGTGATCGGACCGTTCGCTCTGCAATGCATCATCGTCGCCGGTCCGCCCAAAGCGTTCGTCGTCTACGACGTCTCGCTGCGTATCCCGGGGTCGCCCGGCACACGCTACACGCCGTATAGCGCGTACCGCTGGGGCCGCGACGTTTCGGTCGGCGAGCGGATCGCGATGGAGGTGACGATGGCGCGCGATGCCGGCCGTCTAGCGGAGATCGTTACCTAAAGCGCGACGCCGGCTGACTAAAACCAGCGCGGCACTCGTGCGCGGTACGCGCGGTACGCGTCGCCGAAGAGCTCTTCGAGATTGCGTTCTTCGCCGTCAACGACGGCGCGGTCCAGCAGTGCGAGCGCGATCGGTAAAAATGTCAGCGCCGGCAACGAATACGCGTACAGCGCGACGCCGATATAGACGGAGGTTGCGGCGACGTAGGCGGGATTGCGCGTCCACGTAAATGGGCCGTCGGTCACCAGGGCGGTCGTCGGCACCTGCGGACGGGGGTCCGTGCCTGCGCGGCGCAGCCACGCAAGGGTCCCGATGCCCAGTGCGGCGCCCGCGACGAATGCCGCGGCACCGAGCCGGCGATAGGTGCCTGCACGCGGCGCCTGCGAACGGACGTCACGGTCGATGGCGAGCCCGCACGCGAGGGCCACGCCGAAGATGAGGGGCGGCGGCGTGAGAACCCGTGGACGATCGTCCATTACGCGAACTCTCCATGAACGGAGCGCGCCCGCGTGGAAAAAAACGTCGCGGCTGCGAGGACGAAGCCTCCGAGGTTGAGCAGTGACAGCACGTGTCCGATCTGCGCCGTTATCGGATGGTGGCCGCCACCATAGAAGCCCTTGAGAATGAACGCGCAGTTTATCGTAAAGGTAAAGACGAAGATTGTTTCAGCGATGAAGTAGCGCCGATTCGCACATGCGACGATCGCGCCCACGACGAGTCCCGGCATCAAATAGCGTTCGTGCATGCGGGTCATCAGCATGAACAGGGCGACGAGTGCGATAAAGGCCGCGGCGAGGACGTGCCGTTGCGCCGGCCCCCTGCGAACCAGTGTCCACGTCTTGCACGCGATGGCGATCAACACCAGCGATAAGAGTGCCGTACCCCACGTCCGCAGCGGCAGCCCGAGAAATCTCGACGCGTCGCTTTGAAAGAAACGGCCCATAATCGTGTAGATATTGAAGGCCCCCGATGAATTGTTTGGATATTTATCGACGCCGTTAACGTAACGCACGAGTAGCCAGCGCATCACGCTCGTGAATTCGTGAGACGTCGTGAAGGCGAGCGCGCTGAGGTACGCGAGCGCAACGCCCGCGATAGCGCCCGCCGCGAGCCCGGGGAGCGAGCGAGTTCGGCGCAATGTCGCAGCGAAGAGCACGGGAGCGATCGCGATCGATTGCGGCTTTATGAGCACCGTTGCGGCAAGGACGATCCAGGCGAGCGTGCTGCCGCCGGCCGTCCAGAGCGCGAGCGTTGCGACCAGAAACAGCGTCGCGACGGAATCGACTTGTCCCCAATACGCCGATACGAGCCAAAGCGGGGGAAGCAGAAGGAGACTCGCCGCGACGAAGAAGGCGCGACGCCGGTCATACGCGCGTGCAGCAATCGCGTACGCTAATGCCGCAACGCCGAAATCGGCGAGTATCGCGGGCGCTTTTATCGCTGCTTTCAACACCAGATCGTGCGCGGGCGTGCAATCGCACGCGTTCCGCAATCCCACGCCGATCGCCCAGAGGACGTATAGATATCCCGGCGGGTAGTCGACGACGGGAAAGTTGCGTCCGCTGGTATCGGTGTAGAGTGCGTGAGGGCCGCCGTGTGCGAGCGCCAGCGCCCAATCTTCGAATGCGGAGATGTCGCTTGGAAAGCCCGCCCCCGGTATGAGCGCGAGCCGAATCACGATGGCGACGACGATCGTTGCGATCCACCAGACGCGCGAGACCCCCGGGCGCGGACGGTCTCCGGCGAACAGCATGCGCTTAAGGCGCGATCACATGCAAGTGGCGGCTGAGGTCGATCGAGCCGGTTTCGATCGCGAGGTGATATTCGCCGTTGCTCTCGATTTCGCCCGGATGCAGCTTCGCGATCGCTTGCCACGGATCGGGCAGGCCGAAGGCCGTATATGTGAGTCCGCCCTCGCGCGCGATGTTGAGCGTACATGCCTCGCACCGGTCGCCGATGTAGCCGCCGAACTCGTGCATCGCCCGCAAAATCGTCTGATACTCAGGTGACACGTGCGTCGCGGCAATTTGTGCCGGCGTCGAATCGAGCCAGATGCGTGCGCCGATCGGCGGACAGCCGGCGTCTTTGCCGCCGTCGTCGCCGGCGGCCGGTGGCACGTGTCCATTCTCGCACGGTGTGATGAGTACGAGCGGGTAGGGAATATGACCCGCAAGCAAATCGATAGCGCGGACTTTGCCGTTCGAAAGCGAGAAGCCCGAGGCCGTCGCGCCAGCGTGGCCGACGCCCCCGCTCGATAACTCATAGGAGCCACCGTAACCCACCTCGAGGGTTCCGCCGATTCCGTTTGGCTGCGGGGCCAGCCACATGTCTGTTTCCAGGCCCGTATCGACGTTGCGCACCGCGAGATGCTGATCGTGCGAGCCATCATCCTTGAAGGAGGTATAGCCCAGGTTCATCGCCGGTTTTGCCTCGCGTGGGATTGCGACATCGGCACCTTCGATCGGACAGCCCGTGAATTTCATGCAATGGATGCGGTAGTGCGGATCCGATTGATGCGCGACGTAAATCGGCGTGGAGCCGTCGTGCGCGCCGAGCGGATCGGTCGAAAATTGCAGCTTTCCAAAATGATGCACGTCACCGCCCAGGACGTGCTCGATGAAGACACGGCTCTCCGGGATGATCCGCGGATCGACGACCGGCCGCGAGAACGGGCCCGATTGGTACGGGCGCGTGCCGGGAGGTGCGACGGCGTGATTGGAATCACGCTCGATGTGAGCGAGGACCGGTACCGCTTTGGGTCGCACCGCGTGGACCCTGGGCTTGGCGTGATGGTGCGCGACGTATGCTGCGCGAGGGGCGTGATCCGCTAGCATCGGTGGGTCGGCTCGTGAACCTGCATCGTATTTTCAACGCGCTTGCTCATGCGAAAGTTCTTCGCGTTACGTCGAGCGAATTTGACTCGGCGTCGCGACCGTCTGTTGCGACCCGGCGCCCGGAGGTGTAAAAACCGCGTTCGACAACCGCGACGAGCGGCGGAGCTGGCGGCGGCATGGTGCCGGGCGGCAGCGTCGCGTTTGTAACGCACCCGCTCAGAGCGCCCGTTGCCGTCGCCGCGAGAAATCCCAGCTGCGATGCTCCCGCGCACAACTCGCCGTGGCTCGTACCTCGCGTCGGGGAAGGCTCCCTTACGGCGCAGAACCGCGCGGGTGATGGTGAGCTCTTCCAAGCCGGGTGCGGCCGCGCGTACGGCAACGGTCGTTATTCTCGATTTTGGCGCGCAGTATAGCCAGCTGATCGCGCGGCGTGTTCGTGAAGCCAGCGTCTATTCCGAGATTCTTGCGCACGACGCGGCGTGGAGCGAGATCGCCAAACGCGATCCGGCGGCGATCATTTTGACGGGCGGCCCCGAAAGCACGCTTGGAAACGACGCGCTCGGCGTCGATCCGCAGGTCTTTAAAGCCGGCGTCCCGGTGCTCGGCATCTGCTACGGTATGCAGTTGATGGCACGCGATCTCGGCGGCACGATCGCCCGTTCGCAGCATCGTGAATTCGGCGCGGCCACACTTGAAGTCGTGCGCGAATCAGCTTTACTGGCCGGTGTTCCGGCGAGTTCGCGCGCGTGGATGTCGCACGGAGACACGGTTTCCGCGCCGCCCGTCGGCTTCGACGTGCTCGCACGAACCAGGTCGTGCGCGATCGCCGCGATGGGTGATGCCGCGCGTAAGCTCTACGGCGTCCAGTTCCATCCCGAAGTGGCGCACACAGAAGCGGGCAAAGCGATCATCGCGAATTTCCTACACGACGTCGCGGGAATTGCGCCCGCCTGGAAGATGGATTCGTTCGTCGAGACGACCGTCGCAAGCATCCGCGCACAGGTTGCAACCGGACGCGTAATCTGCGCGCTTTCCGGCGGCGTCGATTCCGCTGTCGCAGCGACGCTCGTCGCGCGAGCGATCGGCTCGCAGTTGACGTGCATCTTCGTCGATACCGGACTTCTGCGCGCGGATGAGGGCGATGCCGTCGTAGCGGCATTTCGCGACGTGTTGCATCTCTACGTCATCCGCGTCGACGCTCGCGAGCGGTTTCTCCAGCGGCTTGTCGGCGTCATCGATCCGGAAATCAAGCGCATTCGAATCGGGCATGAATTCATCGCGATCTTCGAAGAAGAAGCGAACAAGCTCGAGGACGTCGGCTATCTCGTGCAGGGCACACTCTATCCCGACGTGATCGAATCGAAAACGCCGGGCAGCAAAGCCGGTCACAAAATTAAATCGCATCACAATGTCGGCGGCTTACCGGAGACGATGGCCCTGCAACTCGTCGAGCCGCTGCGCGCGCTGTTCAAAGATGAAGTGCGTGAGGCCGGCCGGGTCCTCGGTTTGCCGGCGGCCATCGTCGAGCGACAGCCGTTTCCCGGCCCGGGGCTTGCGGTGCGCGTGATCGGCGAGGTGACCGCGGAGCGCCTCGAGATGCTGCGCGCCGCCGATAAGATCGTCACGGACGAAATCGAGGCGGCGACGCTCGACCCAAAACCGTGGCAATATTTCGCCGTGCTGACGCCGCTGCAAAGTGTGGGCGTGATGGGCGACGGCCGCACGTACGCAAGCCTCGTCGCGTTGCGTGCGATCACAAGCGAAGACGGCATGACGGCGGACTGGGCGCGCTTACCGCACGTGCTCCTCGAACGGATCAGTACGCGCATCGTCAATGAAGTGCCGGGCGTCAATCGCATCGCCTACGATATCACGTCGAAACCGCCGGCGACCGTAGAATGGGAATAACGCGTGCGCATTCTCGTCGTCGGTAACGGTGCGCGCGAAGACGCGCTCTCGTGGCGTCTCGCGCAGTCGCCCGCGTGCAGCGCGATGTTCGCAGCGCCGGGTAACGCCGGCACGGCGACCCGCGGCACCAATTGGCCGATCTCCGCGACCGATGGCAAAGCGCTGCTGGCGCGGGCACTCGACGAGCGCGTCGATTTGGTCGTGATCGGGCCGGAGACCGCGATCGCGGCCGGCGTCGCCGACCGCTTGCGGGAAGCGAAGATCTCGACATTCGGACCGGGCCGCGCCGTCGGGCGACTCGAATCGTCGAAGATTTTTTCCAAGCGCTTCATGGAACGCCATGGCATTCCGACTGCGAAAGCGCGCGTTGTCCATTCCCTTGCAACGGCAGAGAAAGCGCTTTCCGAGTGGCGCGGCGCCTGCGTCGTCAAAGCCGATGGCCTGGCTGCCGGGAAAGGGGTCGTCGTCGCGCCCGATGCGCCGAGTGCGCTTGCGATCTTACGCGATTGGTTTGGTCCGGCGGGCGTTCCCGGCGGCGGCAGCGATGTATTGCTCGAAGAGCGCCTCGAGGGTCGCGAGATCAGCGTCTTCGCCATCGGCGACGGAAAACGGCTCGTACCGATCGGTTCGGCGTGCGACTATAAGCGCGCCGGCGACGGCGAAACGGGACCCAACACCGGCGGCATGGGTGCATACTCGCCGCCGCAGGGCTTTCCGCCCGATCTCTTGGCCCAGGTTCAGGAACGCGTGCTCGAGCGCGTGACGCGCGGGCTCGCCGCGGACAATGAACGGTATACCGGGGTGCTCTATTGCGGTCTGATGATCACCGAGCAGGGGCCGTACGTGATCGAATTCAACGTGCGTTTCGGCGATCCGGAGATGCAGGTGCTCGTGCCGCGCGTGCGCGGCGACTTCGCGCGATTGCTCAAGAGTGCTGCCGACGGCGCACTCGATGAGTCGGCTGCCACTTTTGACGGAGCTGCGTGCGTCGGCGTGGTGCTCGCCAGCGCGGATTACCCGCGGACCAGCACGCCGCTCAAAGGGCTCAGCGCCGACGTTGCTCTGCCCGAGGGTCGCGTCGCATTCTGGGGTGTCTCCACGTTACGTGACGGCGCAGTCGATGCGAGCGGCGGCCGTGTTCTCACGGTCACCGCACTCGGCGCCGACGTGGCGCAAGCCCGGACCAACGCGTACGCGGCGGTCGACGAACTCGCGCACCGCATGGGCAGCGGCGTACGCTTGAGTTTCCGCAGCGACATTGCTGAATCGGAGAGAGCCCCGCCCGCCGGAGCGCTTTCGAAACTCCCTTCCAAAGGGGCGGGTAGTGAGTGACGAGATGTATCGCTATCAACAGTCGCCCAGCGGTGCGCCGGCCGTCTCGACGGCGTCGCTGCTCGGCCAGGTGCTCGGTACCACGGGCGCCGGCTTCCTCGTCACCGCCGTCACGAGCTACCTCGCGGGCGGCATGCCGCTCGGCGTCTCGCTCGTCGCCATGCTGGTCGGCTTCGGTTTTTTGATCGGCATCTCGGCAGCGCGCCGCAATCCCGCTATCTCGCTGCTGCTCTTCTACGCATTTGCAGCTTGCGAAGGGATTGGGATCGGGCCGCTAATCGCTAATTTGTGCGCGTCGACGGTTCGGGTGTGGTCGTGAACGCCGCCGCGACGACTGGGCTTGGTATGCTCGTTCTCGCAGCCGTCGTCGCTTTAACAAGTTTCGATTACCGTAAACTTTCCGGTATCGCGTTCGGCGCGCTCATCGGACTCATCATCGTGGGTCTCATCTCTTCGTTCACGCATTTTCTTCATCCGGGTCTGTATGCGTGGGCGACGCTCGTGGTGTTCACGTTGCTCGTGCTTGTCGACTTCGGCCGCATTCGCGCCGGCGGCAACGGCGCGACGGCGATCGAACTCGCGACGTCGATCTATCTCGACGCGATCAACATCTTTCTCGCGCTACTCTCCATCTTCGGCGGTCGCAGCCGGGATGATTGACGCCTGCGCCGTCGTCAGGACGACGGTAGATGGCTAGGTCCTATGACGCGCAAGCGCCGCTGCCGGCCGGCGATACGCTGCATGAAGCATGCGGTATCGTCGGTATCTACGCGCCGGGCAACGACGTAGCCCGGCACGCATATTTCGGACTCTACGCGCTGCAGCATCGCGGTCAAGAATCCGCCGGTATCGCGGTTTCCGACGGTGCGACCATTGTGTGTCATCGCGAGATGGGGCTCATCTCGAGCATCTTCGACGAAGAGATCCTCTCCAATTTGAGCGGGTATATCGCGGTCGGACACACGCGTTATTCGACGACCGGTTCGTCGGCCGTCGTGAACGCGCAACCGTTACTCGAGCATGCCGCGTTCGGCGACCTGACCGTCGCGCATAACGGAAATCTCACGAATACCGACGACTTGCGCGGCACGCTCGACGCAGCGACCGTTCTGAGCGCGACGTCGGATTCCGAAGTGCTCGCTAAGGCGATCGTCCAGGCGCCCGGCGCCGATATGACCGCGCGCATACGTCACGTCATGGCACGCGCCGAAGGCGCCTATTCAATCGTCATGTCGACGGAGAAAGGGCTCTACGCATTTCGCGATCCGTGGGGCGTTCGGCCGCTGTGTTACGGCCGTTTTCCCAGCGGCGGATATATGTTCGCTTCGGAATCGTGCGCGCTTGCGACGGTCGGCGTCGATTATATTCGCGAAATCAAACCTGGCGAGATCGTCTGGATCGACGGCGACGGTCTCCACACCGACCGCGCCCTTACGAGTAAGCCGCAGGCGCTGTGTATGTTCGAGTACATTTATTTCGCGCGGCCGGACTCGATTCTCAGCGGCACGTCGATCTATATGGCGCGCCTTGCGATGGGGCGTCAACTCGCGCGCGAACACCCGGCCGATGCCGACGTCGTCATGGCGATTCCCGACTCCGCGATCCCGGGCGGTATCGGCTACGCGCAAGAGACAGGCCTCAAGTACGTGGAAGGCTTGATCAAAAATCGCTACATCGGACGTACTTTCATCAGCCCCGATCAAAAGATGCGCTCGCGGGGCGTCCAATTGAAATTCAACCCAATCGTGGAGTTGCTCAAAGATAAACGCGTCGTCGTCGTCGACGATTCGATCGTCCGTGGCACGACCACCCCGCGCATCGTCAAATTGGTGCGCGACGCCGGTGCCCGTGAAGTCCACGTGCGGATAACATCGCCGCCGATCATTCATCCCTGTTATCTCGGCGTCGACATGGCGAGCCACGACGAATTGATCGCCGCCAACAATACGGTCGACGAGATCCGCGTGAAAATCGGCGCCGATTCGCTCGGATATCTGAGCAAAGAGGGGCTTTTGCAGTCGATCGGACGCAAGCGAGGTCAGATGTGCATGGGCTGTCTCACGGGTGAATATCCGGAGACCTATAACGGTCCGGCCGTATCCAAGACACTCGCCGCCGCGCGGTAAAGCTGATACGGCGTACCCGGAAAGACTCGCCGGCGCCGTCGCTCGAAGGAGATAAAGATGAAGATCGCTTATCGCCGTACCCTCGCCCTCGGCGCCGTCGCGTTGGTGAGTTTTTGGGCCGCTCCGGGCCCGGCGCAGGCCGGCGGAAGGCCGCAGTTCGCGTTGTTACCGCTCGTGGCGGGCGATACCGGTATGCCCTATGCCGTCTTACCGACCGTCTCCGAGCGCGCCGAACTCGGTCATCGTTTCGAGACGCGTGTCATGGCGATGAGCGGCGGCGTTGCGATCGCGGCGCCTCGGGTCGAGCGCGCCATCGCGCGGGCGGGCTACGACCAGAATTCCGCCTACCGGCAGTGCGCCGATGCTGGTTGCGCGCGCAAGCTCGGCCATGCCCTGCACGTCGATACGGTCATGTTCGGTTCGGTTACGCGGGCGATGGCGATGATCTGGGGTTCGCAAGTATCGACGGTCGATGTGGCCTCGGGCGTCGTGCGCGGACCGTACGATCTCGGCTACAAGGGCGATTTTCTCGCGCTCTCGACGGGAATCGACACGCTTGCCCAAGCCGTTTCGACACGTCTGATCGCCGATGCCGCCGAGCGCCGTCGCGCCCATGCGCTGACGACCGCACGCCATTAACGTAGCGCGGCTGTAGCCGCTCCATTGTGTGCGTGGGCCGTGGACTTCGCGGCATCCTCAGCGAGCGCGACGAACGCGCGCACCGGATAACCCGTCGGGCCCTTGGCAAGCGACGCTGTCTCACTATCGGTATACGCGGTGCCTGCGATATCGAGATGGATCCACGGCGTGTCGCCGACGAATGCCTTGAGGAATGCCGCCGCGGTGAGACTGCCGGCCGCGCGGCCCGCCGAGTTGCGCAGATCGGCAATCTCGCTTTTCACCGTCACCGAGTGTTCGTCGTAGAGCGGGAGCGGCCAATATCGTTCGGTCGTTTGCTTGGCGACATCCAGAAAGTGGTCCCGAAAGGCGTCGTCGTTTGAGATCGTTCCCGCCGCACTATGGCCAAGCGCGATGACCATCGCGCCGGTGAGCGTCGCGGCATCGACGATCTTCGTCGCGCCGAGTTCACGTGCGTAGCAGAGCGCATCGGCCAGAATGAGCCGACCCTCGGCATCGGTGTTGATGACTTCGATCGTTTTACCGTTCATCGCGCGCAGGATGTCGCCGGGTTTCATCGCGCGCGGTCCCGGCAGATTCTCACTAGATGGGACGATACCAATGATGTTGGCTTTGGGTTTGAGTTCACCGATGGCGAGCATCGCCGCGAGCACACCCGCGCCGCCGCACATGTCGTATTTCATCTCGTGCATGTCTTGCGCGGGTTTGATCGAGATGCCGCCGCTATCGAACGTGAGGCCTTTGCCGACGAGCGCTAGTTTTTCGGTCGACGACGGATCGCCCGTGTACTCGAGGACGATCATGCGCGCTTCCTCGTCGCTGCCGCGCGAGACGCCAAGGATCGACCCCATGTTCTTATCGAGCATCTGCGCTTCGTCGAGTGCGTGAAATTGTAAACCGACCTTCTTCGCAATTTCAGCGGCGTGCTGCTCGAGATGCTTGGGCGTCATGTCGTTGGCGGGCGTGAGTGCCAGAATGCGCGCGAAGTTGACCGCCTCGCCGATGATGCGGCCGCGCTCGATGCCACGCTCCAGTGCCGCCCGATCGAACTCGTGGGCACCCGCGGTCGCGACCACGTCGATGCTATCGAGCAGAATCGGCTTGTCGGGTTCCGTGCGGTACGTGGTGCCGTCGATCGTTCCGGCAAGAGCGCCTTCCACCAGGAACGCTGCGGCGCGCTGTAGGTCGGCGGAGGCTTCAAGGGGCAGCGTGAAAGCAATCGCCGTAACGTTGCGTTTACCGAGGTATCTGACGGCGGTCCCCGCATATGCTGCAAGCGACGCGATCTCGAACTTCTCGCGTTTGCCTACACCGACGATGAGGATGCGCTTCGTGCCATGCGAGGCCGCGTGGAGCAACGCCGTCTCGCCCGCATTGCCTTTGATCTCACCCGACGTGAAGACGTCCGCGATCGCGCCGCCGAGCTCGGCATCCGCAGCTTGCGCGGCGCCGTCGAGACGGCCGTCCGCGAAGACGGGGACGACGATAGCGCCGACGCGCAGCGCGCCGGGCGCTCCCGACGTAACGTGAATTTGCATGACGAACCTTTCACCGAGTGGAACGGCGCCGGAGGAAATGTGGAATCCGGACGAAGTTTTGCGAGCTAACGAGGCCCCCCTGCGCTCGCACGCGGGCGGCGATGCCTATGCACGCGCGGGCGTCGATATCGGAGCCGGCAATGCGGCCGTCGCGCGCTATAAAGATGTGACCTCCGACTGGCGCCATCCAAGCCAACTCGGCGCAATCGGCGGATTCTCCGGGCTCTTCGCGATGCCGGGCGATGCGGCGCACGCCCTGGTCGCATCGACCGACGGCGTCGGAACGAAAATTCTCATCGCCGCACTCGCCAAACGCTACGACACCATCGGTGCGGATCTCGTCAATCATTGCGTCAACGATATCCTCGTTGTCAACGCGAAGCCGCTGTTCTTTCTCGATTATCTCGCGGTCGGAAAACTTGATCCGGATATCGCGGGCGCCGTTGTTGCCGGTGTTCAGCGCGCGTGCCGCGCCCACGATTGCGCGTTACTCGGCGGCGAGACCGCGGAAATGCCCGGCCTTTATGAACCTGCCCATTTCGACCTCGCCGGAACGATCGTCGGCATGGTCAGAACGGCGGATGTTCCCGATCCGGCCCGGGTTGGGCCGGGCGACGCGATCGTGGGGCTGCCGTCGATCGGTCTCCACACCAACGGCTACTCCCTCGCGCGGACGCTGATCCCGCAAACGCAGTGGGACGAGCCGTTCGGGGCCGCGAGCGACGGGCGTACCTTCGTCGATGCGCTGCTGGCTGAACACCCTTCCTATTATTCCGCCGTGCGCGCGATCCAAGCCGCAGCACAGGTGAAGGCGATGGCGCACATCACCGGGGGCGGACTGCTCGAAAACGTTCCGCGCACGCTGCCCGCTTCGTGCAAAGCCGTCTTCGAACAATCGCGCTGGACGGTGGCGCCGCTCATGGCCGAACTCGTGCGGCGGGGCAGTCTCGGCCCCGAGGAGCGCTATCGGACGTTCAACATGGGCCTGGGCTTCACGCTGATCGTCCCGCTCGCCGACGCTGCGGCCGCGTGCTCCGCGTGGCCCGGCGCGAAGATCGTCGGCTGGATCGAAGAGCGCCGGGCGGGAGATGCCGCCGTCGTCGTGCATCCCGCGCGGGCGTAGGCGTTGGTCAATCTCATTGCCGATCTCGGCGATCCGCTTTTCGCGCAAGACGCCGTCCATCACGCGCTCGAGGCGCTCGACCGCGAATGCGGCATCTACGTGGGCCGCGAAGCGCGGACGCCCGAACGCATCCTTGCGTGGATCGATGCCGAATTCGGCGGCGCCTGGTCGTACGAAACTGCCGCCGGCGGCGTGTGGATCGCCGAACGCGCGGGAGCTCCAATCGGCTTTGCGGCCTTCGACGCGCGCGGGCTGCGTTATCATTGGCTGCACGCGTGGACGCTGCGCGACGGGGTCGGCATCTTCGGCCCCTTCGGGGTCGTCGAAGCGGCCCGCCGCGGCGGTCTCGGCGAGGTGCTGCTGCGCGCGGCACTGTTCTCCTTACGGGAGCGCGGTTACCGGCAGGCGCTGATCCCCGCTGTCGGCGAGCCGCACCTGGTCGCCTATTACGAGAGACATGCCCATGCGCGCGTCGTTGAGAACGTCGATCCCGGGCGGCGTGGACGACGCTACCGCGCGACGGTTCTGGCTTCGGGGAACGGCAGTAACTTCGGGGCGGTGCTCGAGCAAGCGGGGCGTGGAACGCTGCCGGTCGAGGTCACGGCGCTGGTCGTCAATAAGCCCGACGCCTTCGCGATCGCACGCGCGCGAGATGCCGGGATTGCGGTGCATCAGGTCGTCTGGGAACGAGGGCGCGAGTCGCGCGACGACTATGACGCGCGCGTGCTCGCGGCGCTTGCAGGCACGGAACCCGAGCTCGCCCTGCTGCTCGGATGGATGCATCTCCTCTCCGCGCCGGTCGTGGCGCGCTTTCCCGAAATGCTCAACCTCCATCCCGCGTTTCTGCCGCTCGATTCGCAGGCGGACCGCGTCACGATGCCCGATGGAAGCGCGATACCGGCCTACCGCGGGGCCCACGCTTTCGACGACGCGCTTGCGGCCGGTTCCGCTTGGTCCGGCGCGACGGTCCATCGCGTGAGCGTCGCGGTCGACCGCGGTGCCGTGTACGCGCGCGCCCCGCTCGCGTTGGAGAGCCGGCTTTCGCGGCCCGAACTCAACGAGCGCCTCCACGCGCTCGAACGACGCACCGTCGCCAGCGCCGTGCGGCGGTGGAGCTGGGAGCAGCGTTAGGCGTTGTACTATGCACAGCTTCCACAGCTCGCTTGTCGTCGAAATGTGGAGAAGGGAAGTGCGGGATCGGCCGCGAGCGTTCGCGGATCGCAACGGACGGCTTCGCCTTGGCGGTCGGCAGCGGCTGCGATCATCGCCGCGTTATCGGTACAAAAGCGCAGTTCGGGCATGTAGCCCGCCATGCCCGAGCGCTTCGACCAAGCGCGGAATGCGCGTTGCAGGGCGCTATTGGCGGCCACGCCGCCCGAGAGGACGGCAGCGGTATACGCTTCACGCTGCGCGGCGCGTGCGAGCCGGTCGATCAACACATCGACGACGGCTGCCTGAAACGAAGCGGCAACGTCGGCCGGTTTTGCTACTTTGCCGGCGGGCGATTCTAAAAAATACTTCACCGCCGTTTTAATGCCGGAAAACGACATGTCCAGTGCTTCGCCCTCGGGCCGGTAGCGCGGGAACGGTATCGCCTGCGGATCGCCCTCGCGCGCGAGGCGGTCGATCGCGGGGCCGCCCGGGAAGGGCAGGCCGAGCAATCGCGCGGTCTTATCGAACGCTTCGCCCGCCGCATCGTCGCGCGTGCGCGCGATGATTCGCAGGTCGATCGGCGAGGCGACGTGGATGAGTTGCGAATGCCCGCCCGAGACGAGGAGGGCGAGAAATGGATATCTCGGCTCGATGGTCGTTTCAAGGAACGGTGCGAAGAGGTGTCCGTGCAGATGGTTGACCGCGTAGAGTGGTTTCCCCGACGCGTATGCGAGCGCTTTTGCGGAGGCGACCCCGATGACGAGGCTGCCGACCAGTCCGGGTCCGGCGGTAACCGCTATTCCATCGAGGTCGCGCAGGGTGACGTCGGCGCGGTCGAGAGCGTCCTGGACGGCAGCACTCAACAGCGCAAGATGTTGGCGGCTCGCGATCTCGGGAACGATGCCGCCGAATGTCGCGTGAAACGCGTCTTGATTCGTCGACACGTTCGCGAGCGCGGCGCGGCCATCGCGCACGACGGCCGTCGCCGTATCGTCGCAGGACGTCTCGATACCGAGCAACAGCATTCGGGCTGGTTCGCGCACCCGCTGCAGGATGCCCGTGAGCGCGTGGTCGCTCACGATTTCTCGACGGCAGACGCGTACGATAACGGCATCATCATTTGTTAGGAAGGCCGGGAATCATATGAAACGTAGCAGCGTCGCCACAGCGTTCGCGCTTGCAACCATTGTCGCATCGTCGGCGAACCTCGGCGCACAAACCACGGCGAAGCCGGCACCGAAGGTGTCGATGCAACGCGCTCGGGCGATTGCGCTTCACGCGCAGCCCGGCCGCATCGTCGCATCGGAACTCGAAGCGGAAAAAGGCGGCAGCGGTCTGCGCTATTCCTTCGATATCAAAGTCGGCGCGAAGACGCATGAAGTCGGCGTCGACGCGCGCACCGGCACGGTCCTGGAAAACATCGTCGAAGGGAAGAATCCCGACTAGACCGGGAGCGGTGAGTCCGGCCCGCTGTTTTGCGCCCACGTCGCACGTGCTCGAGCGCGCGGAACGCGGGCGCGGACGGTTTTTCGGCTCGATCGCGGTCGACGCCGACGCGAGCGGCACCGATGCGAAAATGCGCGCCGACGCGCTGGTACTCTCGCGCGACGCCTATCTCGAATCGGTACGCTCGATCGAGAGGCCCTGTTCTACGTCCAAAGCCGTGGCATCGCCCGCGGCCCGTCCGAGCGCATGATGGCGCTCGCATTTTTGCCAGGCCGCCATCGCCCGCATTCCCGGCGAATCGCTTCGCGATGAAGTACGCACGCTTCTCGACGGCCGCCTCGGCGAAATACCAGGAACGTTCGAACAAATAGCCCGCGGGCGACGCATGCGTTTAGCAAAATGTGCTGCGAAACCTTATTTTAAGTTAATTCGAAAACTTGATTTCATGTGTTTGCAGGCAATGCGCGTTACGGCGCAAAAAGAAAGGCGACCATGCCTTCAATCGATAAAGTACAGTCTGAGATACAGGATCTCGAAGGATTTGCCGTCGACATCCGCGTTGACGCTGCCGAACCGGCCTCAAAGCTGCCCAGCTATAAGCGTCGCTACGAGCGGCGTGCGCGCGAGCGCCACACCGTCGCCGATTGGAAGCGTCTGCGTTTCTACGATGCATATCCGGAACATGACGTGAGGGTTTTGCTGAGCGACGGGCGGGTTGCGAGCGATCGAATGATGTTGGCCCGCGTACGTCAATCGTATAATTGATCTTCCTTCGCGAGTAAGCGGTGCGGATTCTGGGTAACGGCTGAGGGTGAGCGTTTCTGCCGAGCCGCCGAGTACGACGCGCTCGGTCGTCGTCATCGGGAATTTGCGCTCGCGGAAGACCTCGAGCATGTACGCGAAAGCCATCGAGGCGCTGACGGCGCGCGGGGTTGTGATTCTCGAATCGCACACGGTCTCCGAGGGACCCGAACTCGTGAAACGCGTCAAAAATGCCGTTGCCGACGAGCAGCAGTTCGTTCTCGTTGCCGGCGGCGACGGGTCGATGACGTCGATCGTCGGCGAATTCGCGCACAAAAAGTCAGTGCTCGGTGTGCTGCCGCTGGGCACGGGCAATAGCTTCGCGCAGTCGCTCGGCATGGCCCCGACAATCGAGTCTGCCGTCGAGACGATCGTGACCGGCCGTATCGAAAACGTCGATTTGGGTCTCGTGAACGACCGGTACTTTGCGAACTTCGCGACGATCGGCCTCTCGTCGACGATCGCGCGCAGCACGCCGAATCTCCTCAAAAAATTTCTCGGACCCCTGGCATACGCCGTTTCCGGCGTCGCACCGCTGCTGCGCAGCAGTTCGTTCGAAGCCACGGTGAAGTGGCGGAAGAGTGAGGTAACCGTGCGCACGCACCAGTTGATCGTCGCCAACGGCCGATTTTTCGGCTTTACGCCGATTCTGCCCGGCGCGACGATCGTCGATGGTGAGCTGTCCCTCTTTACAACTAGCGGCTGCAGCCGTTGGGAAGTTGCACGCATGTTCGTCGCCTTCCATCGTGGGCGGCAGACGATGCTCGAGGATGCGGAATACTTTTCAGCGCCCGAAATCGAAGTTGAAGCCAAGCCTAAACAGTATATGGATATCGACGGAGAAGCTTTTGGAAAGACGCCGGCGCGGTTTTCGATCGATCCGAAAGCGTTGCGCGTGCTCGTTCCGGTAGACTTTACCGGGAAGTAACGGCCCGGCGGCGCCGTGCGCATCCTGATCGTCGAAGACGACGTTCGAATAGCGGAGCCGATCGCAGACGACCTCCGGCGTCAAGGCCACGTCGTCGATGTTGCCGCTGACGGGCAGATAGGATTGTCGTTCGGGCTCAGCGGCGTTTACGACGTGATCCTCCTCGACATCATGTTGCCGGAGATCGACGGAATCGAAGTGGCACGACGTTTGCGTGCGGAGCGCTCCCCAGCATTGATCCTTATGTTGACGGCGCGGGATTCGCTCGGCGACAAGGTGACGTCGCTCGACGCGGGAGCCGACGATTACGTCGTGAAGCCGGTCGCGCTCGAGGAGCTGTCCGCACGCATTCGTGCCCTCGGACGCCGCGGTTTCGAATCGCGTGGCCCGATACTCGAACACGGGACGCTTCGCATCGAACCCGACGTGCGCCGCGCGTTCGTAAGCGCAACGCCGCTCGCGCTCACGCCCGCCGAATACGCGCTGCTGGAAGTGTTTTTGCGTTATCCGCGTCAAACGTTTAGTAAAGCCTCGCTGCTCGATAAGGTCTCCGGGTTTGAACGGGCGGCAGGCGAAGAATCGATCAAGACACATGTCACGAACCTGCGCCGTAAGATTCGTGAAGCCGGCGGAACGGCGGACGTCATCGAGACCGTATACGGATACGGATATCGTTTGGGCGCTGCGGCGTGACCGACGGATTATCGCGGACGCTTGCGCGCAGCGTCGTGACGCCCTACGTTGCGGTGTTCGTCCTCGTGCTCGCCATCTTCGCAAGCGGCGTGCACCTCGCCGTCGCCGTGCTTGCGGAGCGTAACAATCGCGCGCGACTCGATACGTTTGCGCATGCGGCGGTCGCGGTCGTCGACAGTAACAGGAAATCGTACGACGTGGGTGAGCAGGCCGATGCCGTCGCCGATCCCACGGATCAACGTGCGACGTGGTCGGACGCCCGCGGCCGCGTCATCGCTGTTCGCGGCGCGAAGGCGGCCGCGTGGCACGGGCGAGCGGTCGACGTTCGTACCGTGGCGATCTCGGACGGCCATGGCGCGGCGATCGGCTCCGTGCGGCTCGAGCAAAGCGACGACCGCCGCGAAGATACGCTGCGTGGTGTCGATGGGGGACTTGCTTTCGGCTTCGTGATCGCGACGCTCACGAGTGTCGCTGGCGGCCGCTTTCTGTCCCGCAAGTCGGTTGCGCGCATCATGGAAAGCGTTCGATCCCTCGAGGAGTTTTCGGCGAATGCCGCGCACGAGTTGCGCACGCCGCTGGCCGCCATCATCGCGAACGCCGAGGCGAGTCTGCGCGCGGGTTCGCTGCAAGAAGCCGACTCCCGCCGCGTCGCGACGGTCGTGGCAACGGCGATGTCGATGCGCCGCGTGAGCGACGATCTCCTCACCCTCGCAATTCCCGGCCCGGTCGGCGCAGCAGAACGGTTTCGCATCGATCTCGAGGAGGTCATCACGAGCGCGCTCGCACTCGTCGCACCTCGCGCCGAGGCCGGCCGGGTGACCACGCTCGCCCAGATCGGCGACACGCCGTGGGTCCTCGGTCAACCCGAGCAGATCGAGCGTATCGTCGTAAATCTCATAGAGAACGCGGTACGCTATACGCGTCCCGGCGGCCGCGTCGACGTTGCGGCACGGGACGAGCGCGCCGAGGCCGTGATCGTCGTTCGCGATACGGGTATCGGCATCGCGCCCGTCGATCGGCAGCACATCTTCGAACGCTTTTGGCGAGCGGACCACGCGCGACGCGTCGGAGACGGCTCGGGCCTAGGCCTCGCAATCGTCGCAGCGCTCGTGGCGCGTCACGGTGGCACGGTTCGCGTCGAAAGCGAACTTGGTGCCGGGTCGACGTTCACGGTACGCTTACCGCACGGCGATTAACCCGTTGCGAGTTCACCTCGTGCGCAGCGCGGAAGGCGCACCGTCAAGCGAACGCTGGTCTCCGCTTGCATCGTGCGAATCTCGATCCGATCCATGAGCGCGCGCATGATCTTGATCCCGCGGCCGCGTTCGTCGCGACGTTCGGCTGGTTTCCAGCGCCCGGAATCGAGAACGTCGACGACGAGCGTGTCGCCTTCGCGCTCGGCACGCACGTGCACTAAGCCCGGTTCGCCCGGATACGCATGCTCCACGGCGTTGGCCGCTGCCTCGCCGACGGCCAAGACGACGGAGTAGGCGTCGTCGTCGCTGAGGCCTTTTTGCTCGAGGAAGCGCGCCAGTGCGCGACGCAAAATCGCAACCGCGAGAGGCAGCGCGGAGAACACGAAATGGAAACGATGCGGTGCATCGTCTTCGATCGCGAGCACCAGCGCCGCAACGTCGTCGGCGTTCTCGCGCGTCTCGAAGATGCGCGCGACGATGGCTTGTGCGGGTTCGGCGCTGTGTGAGGAGATCTGCGCCCGCACGGCGTCGAGCAACTGTTCTTCGCCGCGGGCGACATCGCGCGAGTGCTCGGTCAAGCCGTCCGTGTAGAGCGTGAAGAGCGATCCCGGCGGCAACGTGAAGGTCCAGTCATGCGTGTACACGCTCTCGGCAACGCCGAGCGGAATGCCGCGTGCCGGAAGCGTTTGTACCGTCCCGCAGCGCGTGGCAAGAATTGGCGGGGGATGACCCGCGACGGCGTAGATCACGGTCGCTGTTGTCGTGTCGAGAATGCCGAAAATTGCCGTCACGATAGCGCTATCCGGGCGCATGTTAACGATCGTGTTTGCGCGTTCGAGCACAAGGGAGGGTGACTTTGGGTTGACGGCGGCGGCGCGAAACGCTTGACGCACTTCGCCCATCACGACCGCGGCCTGCAGGCCGTGTCCGGCGACGTCGCCGATGGAAAACGCCATTCGCCCATCAGGGAATCGCATGCGTTATTCGCGCCGCACGAAGCTGCGTAGCTGGCGGCACATGGACGAAGGCCGATCCTTGGAACACCTTCGTTTTTGTCGGAGCACTCGATATTCAACTGACGCTCGGATTGCTGTTGCTCGTACTTGCCGCAGCACCGACGCGCGTCGCGTTCTTGCCCCATGCGATCGTGATGATCGCGGTCGTCGTTCTCGTGCACGCGGGGAAGGTCGTTGCATCCCGTACGCCGCTCCCGACCATCCGGCAGCGCATTCTGGCTCTTGTCTTCACGCCGGCACTGTTTCTGATGATCGCAGCAATTCCGTGGGGCAGGCCGCTGCTTCGATGACGAGCGCGCCGAACAATCAGCTACGCATGGTGACGCGGGCGAAACGCCTCACGCTTGTCACAACAATGGGTGCAATGTACGTGCTCCGCCATGGGATTGGACCCCGTGCGTTCCTCGCTGTCCTTTCCCCCGGGAATCGTGTTCGTGATTGCTCTCTACGTCGCATTCGTTGCTTGGGCCGCCGCGCGCATCAGCGGCACCCGCCGTGAGAGCGCTATGAACGTCGTTCTCGCGGCGCTCCCGATGGGCTCGATGCTGAAAAGAATCATGTCCGGTAGACCTCAAGAGTAAAGTCCATACCGTCGCCGTCCTCGCCATGCACGGTGTGCTGCCGTTTGACCTGGCGACACCGTGCGAGATCTTCGGACGCGTCCGCCTCGCGAATCATGACGAAGCCTATCGCATCTTTGTATGTGGGGAGGCAAAGCACGTTAAGGCGGGGCTGGTCGACCTTCGTGTATCGTGGGATCTGACGCAACTTGCGAACGCCGACACGGTGCTCGTTCCGGGGTTGGCGGATCCGACGACTCCGGTTTCTCGAGAAATCACCACTGCGCTTTGCCAGGCAGCCGCGAGAGGCACCCGCATCGCCTCGATCTGTACGGGGGCCTTCGTGCTCGCGGCCGTAGGTCTACTCAACGGCCTGCGTGCGACCACGCACTGGCTCGCCGCGCCGGAACTCGCGAAACGGTATCCCTCGATACGCATCGATCCGAACGTACTCTATGTTGACAACGGGCAAATACTTGCGTCGGCCGGCGCTGCAGCGGGACTCGATATGTGCTTGCACATGGTGCGATGCGATTACGGCGCGGCCGTGGCCGCGAATACGGCGCGGCTTGCGGTGATGCCGCTCGAACGTAAAGGCGGCAAGCTCAATTCATCATGCACGAGGGCCGTGCGCACGGAACGACGCTCGACCCGGTGCTCCGATGGATGGAGCAACATCTCGCTGAGCCGCTGAATCTCGAAGAGATTGCGCGACGCGCTCGCTGGAGCACTCGCACCCTGAGCCGGCGTTTCCGAGAGCAGACCGGGACGACGCCTGGCCAATGGGTGCTAAGCGCGCGCATGCGACGCGCTCAACAGCTTCTGGAGACAACAGATTTTTCCGTGGAACAGGTCGCGACGGAAGTCGGCTTCGATTCCGTGTCGGCGTTTCGCGATCGCTTTCACCGGCTGCTTTCTACGAGCCCTGGGGCGTACCGTCGCGCGTTCAAAACCGCGCGCGTGTCGACACGACCTAAAGCGCGCTCAAATCGTGCGCGGGTGAGACTTCGAGAAGAAGGGTGCCCACATGTTAGTCCAGATCGTACTATTTGACGGATTCGATCCGCTCGACGTGGTCGCACCATACGAGGCGTTTTGGGCGGGCGGCAGAGTTTTTGCGGGAAGTCGGCCCACGTATCGCGCTTGCGGTCGAAGAATTGTTTGAGTACGAACGTTGTGGAACCGTGTGGCGCCGCGACGGTCATGATGCGGTGGCGATGTAGTGGGCGAGCATGGCCACACCGTCGCGGGGACTTGGGACTTGACGATCGCAACGCCGATTGGAAACATCGTGGTCGCCTTCGACCTGACAGAGGACGACGGTTCCGTCACTGGATACACACCTAGCGACTTTGAGACGGTGCCGCTAATCGACGCGAAGTTGACCGGGAACCGGCTGATCTGGAAGCAGGCGATCCGAAAGCCGATTCGGCTCAATCTATCGTTCGATGTCACTGTGGACAGTGAAACTCTGACCGGCGCGTCGAGGGCCGGAATGTTGCCGGCTTCTCGCGTTGTCGGTACGCGGAGAATGTAACGTTCCGGCGCAGCAAGCCAAGCGCTGCGGAAATTTCGCGCCTGTTATCCATTTTAATCCCAACTACGACGGTTTTCGGGACGTGCTACTGCCTTGGCGGAACTCGTCAGCCTTCGGGGACACCAAAGTCCTTGGCGTTGCACGCAAGGATGCGCCGTGAAAAACGGCTTCCGCAGGTACCACGCGTCTAGATCTAGAGGGAACCTCGGTCGCCGTGCCCGTCACCGAAGCAAACGGGCTTCGATTCGTCGGAAACTAAGTGTCTTTTCTTGATAAACCGAAGCTGGTTCGGTATAATGGTGCCGTGCCGAAGCGTGTAATCGGCGGATTTGAAATCTGGATTTACACTCGCAACGAGCGCGGGCATCGGCCGCACGTTCACGTTTTCGGCAACAGCGGCGAGCTTGTCGTGTTCCTCGATCCCGTCAGCATCCGCGAGAAGCGCGGCATGACGAAGAGCCAGGGCAGGCGCGCGTTCCGCGTTGTCGAGCAGCACCGCGACGAACTACTCGAACTTTGGAGACACTTTCATGGCGACTAAGACTCCGACCGACGCCGAGCTCGAATTGGCTGAAGAATGCGGTCAAGAAAGAGCAAAATTGCCTACGGCACTGACGTCTGCAATGCTCGATGAGGAGGCGAAAGCGGTACGCCTGCGCTTTCGCGCCGGCATCGAACTTGCGATCCCGATTAAGGCGATCGGCGAGATCGCGAAGGTTCCGATCGCGCACCTGCGCGACGTTAAGGCATCGCCGATCGGTGACGGTCTGATCTTCGATCGCGCCGACGTAGGAATCTACGTTCCGGGTCTGCTGCGCGACCTGTTTGGTGGCGCGTTTGCCGGCGCGCTCGGCAAAATCGGTGGACGTGCGCGATCGAAAACCAAGACCGCGGCCGCGCGCAAGAACGGCCGCAAGGGCGGACGGCCACGGAAGGTCGCGTGAAACGTCTAATCTTGCGCAAAGCGCGATTCAACGCGGTGGGATCCGAAATTTGCGGCCAGCCCACGAGGAGTGCTTCCCGTCCGGAGTCGGTACGACCACCGCCACCGTCACCGCGATCGCCGAATCCGCGCTCCTGATCGGAAATGCGCCGCTCTGCGCCTCGCGGGCTGCGTTTACAACCTGTCCCACCACGAAAACGTTGGCTAGCGCATCCCGAAGGCCGAGCTGAGGTTTCAGCGGCCGCCACGAAGCCGTAGACAGCGCCTGGGCGGCGGGCTGATATGCCGCATAGCCGGCAGCGTCGTCGCGGAGGTACGGAACGTCAAGAAGTGGACGCTCATCATCGGCTGGATCGTGCTCGTGATCAATGTCGCGACCAACGGTCTGGACGTCGTCTTGGGAACGCGTAATCATGTCGGCTTCTACGGACTGAACATTATTGCTATCGTTCTCGGCGCGATCACGCTCGGCGTGCAACTCCGCGAGAGAGCGGAGGGAACGGGCTCGAGTGCGGCGGTGATCGCCTTTGCAGTGTTGCTCCTCGGGCTGACAGCCAGCTGGATCGTCGTGGCGAAGCTTATGTCATGAGCCCGTCATGTTCGCCAAGAACAGACCCGGCCGCCGATTGACCCGACGGGTTTCGAGCAAGTGCAAATGGTTACGGAGTAACGGAACAGTGTTGTCGTCGCGGCTGCGGCGTAGCCCTCGACAGAATACAAGACATACCACTCGCGGACGGCTACGACGGATTTCCAGGAATGCCATCGGCGAAGTAGAAAAGCTTTTCTTGTCCGTAATTTCCTTATGGTCAGCAGTTTCCTCGGTCGTCCTTGCGGACGCTGAGGGCATTCGGTTGACGTCAGCACTCTCGTTTCGTGCGTGAAAATGCCGCTTGGCTAGCGCTTTGCAGGAGAAACCTCCGTGTCTTCACGTCGCACCGTCGGTATCGCCATGAACGGCATTACCGGACGGATGGGCCTCAACCAGCATCTGGTTCGTTCGATCGTTGAAATGCGAAAGCGCGGCGGGATCGCGCTCGGCGACGGGACCGTCATTTGGCCCGAACCGCTGCTCGTCGGACGCAACGCAGCGCGCGTCGCAGCGATCGCCCGCGAGCATGGGATCGAGCGGTGGACGACGGACATCGAAGCGGCGATCGCGGATCCGGCATGCAGTATCTTCTTCGATGCCGGCACGACTGCCGCGCGCGCGGCTCTGCTCGAAGCCGCGATTTTGGCGGGTAAGCACGTGTATTGCGAAAAACCGCTCGCATCGACATACGCGGAAGCGCTGCGACTTGCCGAGCTTGCGAGCGCACGTGGTGTGAAGAACGGGATCGTTCACGACAAGCTCTATCTGCCGGGCTTGCTCAAACTCAAGCATCTGATCGAGAGCGGATTCTTTGGCCGGATACTTTCGCTGCGCGGCGAGTTCGGTTATTGGGTCTTCGAAGGTGACTGGGGTGAATCCGCGCAGCGCCCATCCTGGAATTACCGCCTCACGGATGGTGGCGGCGTCATGGTTGATATGTTCTGTCACTGGCGTTACGTGATGGAGAACTTGTTGGGACCGGTTCGCGCCGTCTCAGCTATCGGCGCCACGCACATTCCACGCCGAGTCAGCGAGCGCGGCGACGCATACGACGCGACCGCGGATGACGCTGCCTACGGCACCTTCGAAATTGAAGGCGGAATTATCGCAGTCATCAACTCTTCATGGTGCACGCGCGTTTACCGCCAGGAACTCGTGCAGTTTCAAGTTGACGGGACCCTGGGCAGCGCGATCGTTGGCCTGCGCGAGTGCAAAGTGCAACATCGTGTCAACACTCCGCGGCCGGTCTGGAATCCGGACATGCCCAACCCTATCGATTTTTTCGAAGGTTGGGTCGACGTACCCGAAAACGGCGCTGTCGAGAACGGCTTCTACGCGCAGTGGGCGCAATTTCTCAAGCACGTTCTCCTCGGCGAACCGCATCCGTATGATTTTGTCGCCGGCGCGAAAGGTATCCAACTAGCCGAATTAGGACTGGAGTCGTGGCATCAACGGCGCTGGGTCGAGGTGCCGCCGGTCGTAATCCGACCTCCAGAACCTGCGATCGCTCGATGATGCTCGCAGCGACGTTGCGTTTGCCGCAGCCGGACGGAACGCTGATGCCGTTCGTGCCGTGCGCCGTCGACGTGCATGAGCTTTCCGATCGGCCCCGGCCGCGCTCTCGCCGGGTCTTCGCAGCCGTGCACGTCGTGTGCGATCCGCTGGCTTACGAGGATCCAGCCGTATCGTCGCGCATCGATTGGGACGCGACGCTCGAGTATCGGCGCCTTCTTTGGCGGCTTGGCTTCGGCGTCGCCGAAGCGATGGACACCTCACAACGGGGGATGGGCTTGCGCTGGGAGAACGCGCGCGAACTGGTCCATCGCTCGGCCCAGGAAGCGCGTGCCTGTGACGGTCTTATAATATCGGGCGCGGGTACCGATGATCTCGACGGCGGGCGGATCTATTCGCTCGATGAAATTGAACGCGCCTACCTGAATCAATGCGCGTACATTGAAGAGTGCGGTAGCCGTATCGTCTTGATGGCGTCGCGGGCACTCGCTCGCTCCGCGCGATCCGCCGAAGATTACGCCCGCGTGTACGCGTCGGTCCTCAAACAAGTGCGAGAACCGGTTATCATCCACTGGTTGGGGGAAACGTTCGATCCTCAACTCGCAGGCTATTGGGGGTCGCATGATCTCGATGAAGCGACCGAGACTTGTCTTGCGGTCATGCGGGAAAACCAGAGAAAAATCGAGGGCATCAAGATATCGTTGCTGGACCCCCAGCGCGAGATCGCCCTACGCCGTCGCCTCCCGGCAGGGGTGCGGATGTACACGGGTGATGACTTTCACTTTCCGTCGCTCATTGCCGGCGACGAGCGAGGCTACAGTGACGCGCTGCTCGGTATCTTTGACGCAATCGCGCCCGCAGCAGCCGCTGCGCTGGCGGCGCTGGACCGCGACGACCGCGCAAGCTACGATCGGATCTTGTCCTCCACGCTAGACCTCTCACGCCATATCTTCGCGGCTCCAACCTATGCATACAAAACGGGAATCGTGTTTCTGGCGTATCTCAACGGTCATCAGGCGCATTTCCGCATGATTGCCGGCGCCGAGAGTGCGCGCTCCATTGCGCACCTCTCGCGCGTTTTTGTTACCGCCCAGGCCGCCGGACTGATCCGCGACATCGAACGCGCTGCCAAAAGGATGGCCTGCGTTCTCGCGCTCTCCGGAATCGACTAGTGGACCTCGCTCGGGCTTCCGTCAATCAATACACCGTCAAGCCGCTCTCGCTGCTGGCAGCGATCGACGTCTGTCTTCGTCATGGCATCCCCGCGATTGCCCCGTGGCGTGATAAGGTGGAGGAGTTGGGGCTTCAGCGCGCGGCTCGCGCGCTTCGCCAGTCTGGACTACGGGTCTCCAGCTTGTGCCGCGGAGGATTTTTCCCAGCGGCGACCGGAGAGCAGCGCGCCAACGCCATCGATGAGAACAAGCGCGCGATAACTGAAGCGGCAGAACTCGGGACGAAGGTGCTGGTCATCGTATGCGGCTCCGCCGTAAGGGGTGTATCGCTCTCGGACGCGCGCATGATGGTTGCGGAGGGCATCGCGGCGCTCATGCCATTCGCTGAGGCGCACGGCGTACGGCTTGCCATCGAACCGCTACACCCCATGATGATCGCCGAGCGGTCGGTAATCGTGTCACTCGGTGAAGCGATTGACCTTGCCGCGTCTTTCGCATCGCCGTTTGCGGGTGTAATAGTCGACGTCTACCATGTGTTTTGGGATCACCGCGTACATCAGGAAATCGCGCGGGCCGGGGAGCGCATCTTCGGGTTTCACCTCTCTGACTGGCGAACACCCGCTGGCGATATAACGGCAGATCGTGCGATGCTCGGCGACGGTATCATTGATCTGAAGGGCTTGGCAGGGAGCGTCGCGCAGGCCGGCTTTTGCGGCGATATCGAGATCGAAGTCCTCAGTGAGAGACTCTGGCGTGAAGATCCCGACACCTTGCTGCGCACCGCGTTGTCACGCTACGCAGAAATCGATCCTCCTGCCGATCCTGCCAGATATAGACCGGTGAATGCAATCTGATGCTCGCCGGCAGCTTCCCGCTCGTTTAAAATCATCCGTCTGTCGGTTCATTTGTCGGAAACCGATGACATCGAACCGGCGGGAGGCGACGCGGCAACCCCGTGTTGCGATCTACTCGTACGGTGGAACGGTACACGACCACGGATCACTACGGCGAAGGCGCCGCGCACCCTAAGCGCGATCGGTGAGGGCAATCAGTTAGCGCGCCCGTCCGACAATGGGATTACGTTCGCTCGCCGCGAGTTGGCCCGGCTCGACCCCGCCGAGCCAGTTGCGCAGATCGTTCGCACGTTCAGGCCGGTCCGGCTCGATGGCGCGCATCCCGTCGGCAAAGTAGATGACGGTCATGACCTCGCGCATGGTACGGCCGGGATTCGCACCAGCGCGATGGATCGTCCATCCGGCGTGGAACGTCGCATCGCCCGCGCTCATAGCGCCATACGTTGTGAGTTGCAATTCGTGCTCGGCGACGAAGCGATCGAACTGCTCCTCCGATTCGTCGGAAATCACGACGTCTGCCGCACGCGGTATGCGGTGTGAACCCGACGCGAACGTCATTGAACCTACCTGTTCCGGGATATCGACGAGCGGCATCCACATCGTTACCGTGCGATCACCGTCGAGCGGCCAATAGACTTGATCCTGATGCCACGGCGTCGGACCGCCGCCAGGTTCTTTGAAAAGCGCTTGATCGTGATAAATGCGCACTGCATCCACGCCGAGTAAGCGCGCCGCAATTGCGCCGAAACGCTGCGAGAAGACGAACGACCGGACTGCCGGATGTGTCCTCCACAGGTTTTCCATTTGCAAGAACGCTTTCCCGTACGTATCGCGATCTTCGAGCGGTCGCGCCTCGTTGTTCCGCTCGTACGCGGCTTCCACGATCTGTGGACGAATCCGCGCGACGACATCCGACGCGAGCACATTACGGCAGAGCACGTGACCGTCGCGCTGGAAGGCTGCAAGGTCCTCGGGCGCTACTTCGTAGGGCGCGTCCAGTTCAGCCATGTTTTCACTGATCACAAGATGGGGCTCCTCTGCTGAAGGAATGAAGGTGCATCGGCGCGCGCCGAAGCGTATACCGCCTCGACGACGCGTAAGGAGTCGATCGCTTGACGAAAGTTCACGGGAATTTCTCTCAGTCCGCACACCGCCTCGAGAAAAGTACGATGACCGTTGTAACGATTCTCGACATCATCCAAAGCGGGCGGCAGTACTTCGCGATCGCGTTGGATGCCGGCAAGCATCCCACCGGCGGGGCCCTTCCAGCTGCCGCGCAGCCAGCGATCATCTTCGTACCGCACTTCACCTTGGGAGCCGGCGATCGTCAGCGTCTCGCCGCTCGTAATCCATGCGGTATCGATTGTGCCGAGCGCGCCGGAGGGATAGCGCAGCATCGCGACTGCGATGTCTTCCCCTTCGAGTCCCGGTGTACGGAGATTGGCAACCATCCCAGTTGCGGCCACCGGCTCTTCTCCGAGTAGCCACGATAAGAGATGGACGTAGTGAATCCCTAATTGGATGAAACAGCCACCACCCGTGTAAACACGCGACGATCGCCATGTCGGCTGGCCTGCGAGCGCGCGATCCGACCACGCAAGTCCGCCCGGGTGCATCACGCGCCCATGAACATAGGAAACATCGCCGAAAGATCCGAGCCGGATTGCGGCGCGCAACTCGTGCACGAGCGGGCGGTCGAGATAGCTGTGATAAACAGCGGCGACTACGCCGGCTCGATCTGCCAGCGCTGCCAGCGCTTGTGCTTCAACTACCGAGGGCGCAAGGGGTTTTTGCATCAAGACGTGTTTGCCGGCTTGTAACGCCTGCGTTCCGTGCTCGACGTGCAGGTGATTCGGCGAGCCGATTACGAGCGCATCCACGTCGTCTTCGAGCGCGCGGCTGAAGATCGTCGTTGCTAGAGATTCGTCAACGCCACAGTCGCGGGCCGCCATGCGCGCCGTCGCCAAGTTCGCATCGACGAGCGCCGCGATGCGAGCGAGAGGGGACGCCGTATAGGCGCGCCGATACGATGCGGCAAAGCCGCCGCAACCGATGAGTGCGACACGTACCGCCTTCATGGGCGCGCTTCATCGACGGCGGAAGCGCGATTGACGACGAATATATAGCTACCAAGCGCAACGATTGCAAAAGCTGCGATGACGTACGCCGCCTCTACGTCGATGTTCAGGTAAATCAACAGAACCCCGGTGAGCATCACTGCTGAAGCGACGAGCTTGTCTCGAATCTGCCGTTCTTTGAACACAAGCCATCCCAATAGCACCGTTAGGACGATACTGCATCGCTTAATGCTGATCAAGATGACCACTGCGACAAACGTAAGCGACGCGAACTGCAACACGAGATCGAATGTCTGAAGAAGCCCGCTCGCTAGGAGCCAGCGACCGTTCGTTCGCAACGCGTGTAGCGCCGTGTCGCGTTCGCGAAGCAACAGCAAGCCGAAGACGAGCGTGCTTAGGACCGTGTACGAGAACGTTTGAACGATTGGGTCCGACATGAGGACCAACCGTTTGTCGATTGGATTAGTGAGTGCGAGCAGAAACGCAAAGAGAAGCATGTATCGGGAGCCGCGCTCCTGTAGCGCCGCCCGTAGCGGCTCCCAGGGCGAGCGCGCAAAGAGCTGGCGGTGCATTCCGAACGACCCGGCGACGATGACGACAATTCCGGCAATCTTTGCCGGAGCCGGAAGCTCGTTCAAAAAGAGCCAGCCGGTGAAGATCAGAAACACCGGTGTGAACGAGATGTACGGAACGCAGAGTGAGATCGGCGAGAGCTGGTACGCGCGAAATTGCAGCAAAGCGGCAAGACACAGGATGATCGATTCCGTGGTCGAGTAGAGCAAGAACGTCACGTTTGGCGACGCATGCAAGAAAGGAATACCGAATATTGGCCCGCCGTCACGGATATGAACCGGATGTCCGTATCCAACCCAGGCGCCGAACACGAGAATCATCGCGAGCGCGCCGGCCAGGCGCGTCCAGAACGTCACGGCGACAATTGCGACGCCCCGTACTGCGTTCTTCAGCGCGACGTCCGCGACGGCGTTAAATACCGCAGTTGCGCCCGCGAGCTCAAAGCCGATACTTGCGCCACTCATTGGCTGCCGCTTGCCTCAACCGCAAACACCGGGTCCGGCAGCGGTCGGTCGTCGACAGTGCGCCGTAGCACGAAATGTTGATCGATATCTTCATCGGCCCCAAATCGGTGGTTGGCAAAGGCTGCGGTCACGCGCCATTTCCAGCCATCGCTCGCTTGCATGCGCAAATCCTCGATGTCCGCCGAGTGCAGATCGGCTCGCAGTTGGGCTATGCTCGATGTCGACCCGACCCGAAGAATCAGGCCGACGCGCACGGCTTCGCAACGCCGGCCGCCTTGCCCGGCAGTGTTGACGACGACGAGGCGGACGGCGCCGCGTTGCAGGCCTTCCGGCTCGGCACGCAGAGCAATCGACGGCATCGCGCCGTCACAACGATCCGCATGGAATACGCGAAGCGCGACGACCGCGTTCTGATGCTGCACCGTGACGACGTTCGTCGTTGTCAGAGCGACGTTGTTTCCCGGCGCAAGCTCTACCGCCCGTTCGTCAACTGCAATCGATGCGACAGGCAACACGATATTCGTTTCGAAGCCACGGCTTACACCGGATGCATTGAGGTCGAGGAGAATTAGCGCAGCGCCCTCGCGCTGTACGATCGCTGGATAGAGTGGCGCGTGTGAAGCGTGGGTTTCGCCGCTTGCCGTCGTCCGCGAACCTTGACCGTACGGAAGCGTTCCGACCGGTTCGGGTTGGATCGTTATCTCTGAGAGGCTAGCGGGATCGTCGAAAGCGACGTTGACGAGTTTGTCGTGATAATTGTAATCGAATGACGCGGTTCCCAACGAGATCCCAGGCTCGAACCATGTGTAGCGCGTCTGTGCCTTGTGCTCGCCGTAACGTGCGATGACTGCTCTGCGCCGCGGAACCAGATGATCGTCGTCAAGCTGATGCGCCTCATATCCTCCGCGCCCAGTTCCAACGTAGGCGAGGATGTAGCCGGGGCCAGTTCCAAACGGCTTGGCGCTCCGTCCTTCCAAATACATGTAGTTGTCGAGGCCGCCGTGGCCTTGTAAAAAATCGTAATCGCGGCTGTGTGCACCGGCAAGCCGCCCGGCGCGGTCGTCCCACTGCGCCGCGATGTCGCTCCAATAGTGGTCGAGCGCGCGCGCGAGGAGTCCGCGTACCTCTCCATCACGGGGAAGCGCGATGTAGGAGACCATCAACACATCGAGGTCGACGCCGTAGCACGTCGGACTTGCAAATTCATGGATCCCATACTGGTCGCGCCAGTCTAGGAACCTTTGCAGTGCCTGCAGTCCCTGGGTGCGGGCCGCCATATCGCCTACCGCTGTTCCAAGCAGCACGAGGTTCATCGCGCGTAACAGCGCAATGTTGTCGTAGCTGAGGTCGACGACGTGCCGCTCGACCGCCGTAACCGCCGCTCGTGCATGCGCGATGAGCTCGGCTCGCACCGTCGGTGGAAGCCGATCGCCGTAGAGGAGTAAGATCGGTCCCCAGGACTGAACGGCGAACTCGGTTGCGTTGAAGTCTTCCGCCTTTGAGGGACCGACGTTCCAGGGGATGCTTCCCTTCTCCGGGCTGCGCGGATCGGTCACCTGCGCCGCAAGAACGCGACGCAGACAGCCCGCGGCGAGCGAACCATCCTCAACGGCGAGCGACGCAAGCGCAGCGTATCCTAAGGCTCGCGATTCAACGATGTCGCGAGATGCGACGCGCCGCGTGAAATCGGCAAGCTGCGCCTTTATCCTGGCTGCGTACGCGACGCGCCGCACGTTTGCGGTGCGCTCGTTTTGTGGCCGTGATGACAACGGCACAGAGACGATATCGCCGCAAGCATCAACGCCGATGCACGACGAGACGCGACGCTCACCGACCGAAGCGCTTTTCGATGAGAAAGCGGAAACGACGCGGCCCGACATCATTACCGTTCGTCAGCGCGGTTTTGCCGTTGACGAGCGGGATAGGCACGCCGCCGCCCTGATCGATGAACGACGCCGGATACGCACCGGAGAGGTTGTATCCGGAGACCTGAAGCGTCGTGCGCGAATTGACGCCCAAGATCGGTACGCGCAAAGTGCTGTTCCATACGAAGAATGCGGGACGATTGTAGGAGTTATTGTTGCCGTAGTATGTCGCGCCGAGGGAAAGCAAGGTCCCACTGGGCTCGCGGTAGCTAATTTCACCGTAGCCTTGTGCGTACGGAATGGCTGAATTGCCCACGGAATTTACGCCGTTGGTCCCGGTGCTCGAGATTCCGGCCCCCGCAGAGAGAAAGTTTGCGCCCGCTAGGATAGCAAGATTCTGATTATAGTTTAGGCCGTAAAACCCGGCGGGGACACTATACGGGTAGGCGCGAATCAACGAGAGCGCGGTGACGAATCCCCATCCGAGCGGCGGCTGCCGCGTTATTTCCGCTTCGATTCCTTCGTAACGTGCGTTGCTCAGATTATTCTCTTGCTGGGTTATGATTGGCAGCGGCGATCCGCCCGGCACGGCGTAGCAACAGGTCGTCGTGTACGTGTTGATGATCTGATTGAAGAGATTCGTGCGATAGAGGTCGACGTTGACGATCGTGTAAGGGTCGTGTCCGCGTAAGCTTGCGCCGAGATTGAAGCCAACGGCCGTTTCCGGCAGAAGCGCGGGGTTCGGCAATCGCTGCCCGACCGACGTTGCCCCCGTGGATGGAGCGCTGATTGGCGACGCCGTGATATCGAAGAGTGAGAGCGGGGGCGGCGCGATCGCCGAGCCGTACGCCAAGCGGAAGGCGGCACCCTGGGAGGGGCGCCACTCCAGCCCGAGCCGCGCGTCGTAATGATGTTTGTGCGTATCTTCAAACGTCAATCCGCCATTGGTCGACGCGTGATAGACATACGTGTTGAAGTAGTTGCTGAGCGTTGCGTTCCAAGCGGGTGCGAGTTGAAGTTGGCCGCGTAACAAGACGGCCGAATTCGCGAGGCTCGTACCACGGGGAATGGACGGAACTGAAACGGCCGAGCCCGGCTTAAAACTATAACCATTAAGCCGCGATTGGTCGACTGAGACCGTGTACACGTTCGGGCCCGCGAAGTGATCGTACTCGAACGAGCCGCCATCGAGCCGGTCGAGTTCGCCCGATGCGAAGAAGACGGGATTTGTGCAGTACGCGGCAGTCGCGAAAGTCGGCGCGGCCTTCCCGTTTGCACCGACGCATCCCGTCGGCTGAAACGTAACCGGAACGGTCTGCCCGCTGTACGTCGCCGATCCTGCGGTACCGTAGACTTGCAGTGGGATTGCAAAGGTCGCGGTAGACGATCCACCACAAATAGCGCCGCACGTGAAACGCCCGATCGAGGCCGAATAGTAGCGTGCCAGCACCGCGATTGAGGTGCGCAATTCAGCTTGGAAAATCGGTTCGTTGTCAGTTTGCCGTTCGCCGGGAAGGATGAGGTTCGTCTCGAGCGGGACAGTGTCGCCCGAATTGTAGGGGCCATATGAGCCGTCCTTCGCCGGAGCGAAGGTTGACGGAAACAGCGACGCATGGTAGCCCTCGACGTCCGCCATTGTTTGAGAGCCGAGGTAACTCGCAGTGACCGACGTTGCACTTGAAAGGGCGTAGCGGAGTTTCAACAACTGTGATTTGTTGAAGTATTGATCGGAAACCGGGAAGCAGCACGCGAAGGCGCTCACCGAACCGAGATTCTGCGGATTTTGCACGTTTGGAATCGGAACGATCTTGCTCGTTCCTCCGAAATTCACCGCCGCCCCACCGCTGGGATTCGGGGCGCTCGCGTTGAGACTGTTCACGCTATTGGTGAGGGCGAAGTTCGTTGCCACGCCGTTATTCGGTCCGGGGGTCCCGTTGTACGCGTTGACGACGGCGTAGCCGAGCCGCCCGTGTAGCGCGCTGCCGGTGAACGCAAGCGATGAAAACGAGCCACCGTAGCTATCGATGCCGGCGATGAGATCGCCGCGCGGCGAGCTCGTAGGATCGAGGGTGCGAAAATTCACCGAGCCCCCGATCGCATAATTTATCTGCGGCGAGGCGGCACCTGGTCCTTTGATGACATCAACGTTCCCGAACACGGCGGGGTTCAAATATTGCAAGTTGTAGAACCCTGAAACGTTCGCGAGCGGATGGCCGTCGAGCAACGTCGAGGTTTCGTATGAAAGCCCGCCGCGAATATTCGCGAACGTTATGGAAGCGGCGGCCGCACCGTTTCCTGCGCCGCCTTGCTGACCGGCGACGATCCCCGGGGTTTGATCGAGGATCTGCATTACTTGCGGTGCCGCTTGTTCGCGAAACGTTTCCGCCGTCACGCTCGAGACGGACGCCGCGGAGGTGTTAAAGGTGGAGCGGGAACCGCGCGCGGCGGTCGCGACCGAGCCGATGACTTTGAGGCTCGTGAGGGTGACCGGTTGCAGCGACACGTCGGCCCGCTGGTCTATCCCTGCAGCGAGGGCGAGGTCGGTCAGGATTGCGGGCTGGTAACCGCCCTTGTTTACGGTGATCCGGTAGATCCCAGCGGCAAGCCCCGTGAATGCGAACGCACCGTCGCTCGTAGTCGTGGCTGTTTGGGTGCCGTTGGCACCGCTTACCGCAACGCGGGCTTGCGCAATGGGTCCGGCAGTGGGATCGGAGACGACGCCCCGGATCGCCGCGGAAGAGAGTGAGGGCGCGGTTTGCGCGATTATGGCCGAAGGCAACAACAAGAAGACCATTCCGAGAAGAAATGCCAGAAGACGAGTCATAGCGTTGCGCCTCCGAAAGCGGAAAATGTACCGAGAAGGACGGCATAGAAAAGCTTTTCTGCATGATCGCCGGGTGTTCGTAGAAAACCTTTTCAAGGGGGTCTCAAATTGAATTCACGCTAAGGAACCTGGGTGGATGGCAAGCGACTGTCACGACGCGCGGGCGGCGTCAGCTTGGTTGAGGTCGCCCGCTCTGCAGGCGTCTCGCCTGCAACCGCTTCGCGCGTCCTTGCCAAGAGCGGCTACGGCGTCTCAGATGGCTTGCGAGAGCGCGTCCTCGCGGTCGCGCGCTCGCTCGACTACGTGCCCAACGCTAGCGCGCAAAGCTTGCACACGGGATTGCGTGCGATCGTCGGGATTCTGGTCCACGACATGCTCGACAGCTCGTTCGCTGAGTTTATTCGAGCTGCCGAGGAAGTCGCCGACCTCGCTGGATGGCTCACGATCATCGTCAACGCACGCCGAGACGTCGAGAAGGAGATGCGTCATCTGCGCATGTTTCGTTCCGAACGGCTCGGCGCGGTGGTGCTCGTCGGCTCCGCGCAAGATGATGATGCGTACCGCGAACGGCTCCTGCACGAGCTCCAAGCACACGTGCGCAGCGGGGTGCGCGTTGTGCTTACCGCGCGGCATGGGCTGCCGTTTCTCACAATCACGACAGACAACGAGAGCGGCGCATACCAGCTCGTCCGCTTGCTCATTCAGAACGGTCACCGCCGCATCGGTGTCGTTGCCGGACCGGAGGGAATTACGGCGACGCGCGATCGCTTGGCTGGGGCTGAGCGCGCGCTTCGCGAAGGCGGTGTGCAGCTTCGCCGCGACTTGATCGTGTACGGCGATTTTCGCCGCGATTCGGGCGTCGCCGGCTTGTGCACGCTGCTCGAGCGGGATCCGCAGCTTACGGCAGTGTTCGCGATGAACGACGAAGCTGCATTCGGCGTGTACGACGAAGCCCGGTCACGCGGACTCCTCATTCCACGCGATCTCTCGGTGGTCGGGTACAATGATGTCGCGTTTTCGCGCGATGTGACGCCGCCGCTCACGACGGTGCGCTATCCCTTCGACGAGCTGGCGCGCCGTGCGATCGAAGCGTGCGTCGCCGACGAGCCGCTATCGACCGACGAAGTCGTGTTAAAGGCGGAGCTGCGCGCGCGCGGGAGTATTTCGGAACCGAAAGCAAGGCTCGCGGGATCGACGACCGCTCCGTGATCGGCGGACACGACGTGACGCGACTCGGCATCGTTAGCGACGAGCTGCACTCCAACTTCGCCGCCGCGCTTCGCGATGCGCAGCTGCTCGGACTGCACGATCTCGAATTGCGCCAGCTTTCGGGCGGGCGCGTTCCGTGCGTCGACGAAGCCGAGGTCCGGGCTGTGGAGGCGGCGGTTGCTGCAGGAGCTTGCACGATCGGCGCGATTTCGCCGGGACTCTACAAGTATGCGCGCACGCCGCAGGAAGCCCGCCGGGAGCGCGAGCGACTCTATCCCGCCGCGGCGACGCTGACCAAACGGCTGCACGTGCCCGCCCTCATCATTTTCGGCCCAGCTAAACCCCGGGCGACCGACCTCGACGGAACGCTGCATTCGAGCGCAGATCCGCCGCGTTGGGTCGATGAGGCGATCGGGCTAGTGTGCGAACTCGCGGCACGCGACGGTATTCGCGTCCTCCTCGAACCCGAACCGATCTCCTATACCGACACCGTCGCCGCCACAGCCGCCGTTCTGCAGCGCCTCGACTGCAGGCAGCTTGGGCTCAACTACGATCCCGGGAACCTTGCTTGGGCGGAAGGACGGGATCCGCGGGATGGGATCGCTCGGCTAGGACGTTGGATTGAGAACGTGCACGTCAAGGATGCGCCGGCGTTCCTGCCCGGGCGACTACCGGCGTGGGGCGTTCCCGGCGAAGGACTGATTGATTATGTGCACCAGTTCGCGGAGCTACGCCGCATCGATTATCGTGGTCCTATCACGCTCGAACCACATGTCAACGGCGATATAGCGCTCATTGCTACCTGCGCCGAGGCCGTACGCGCGCTGCTTGCGAAGAGGGAAGTGGTCTAATGCGCAAGGAAGCGAAATCGAAAATTCCCGCAGAACGTCGACCATTGTGTACGTGGCTTCGCTCAGCTCGGCGCCTGAGCATCGTCCGCATGCACGCGAGCGTCGACAAGCAAGCCGCTTCGACAACCCGATCTCCGCGTCAATGCGAATCTGTCGGTGGAACGTCGTGACGAATGTGCCGAAGCAGCGTTCCATATACTTGGAATCGGGAAGCGTCCCGGGCTGTGTCAGATTCCAAAGCGGGAACATCAATTTATGTGCGTGGCAACCGAAAATGCATTGTTGCACAATGGTCTTAAAGAGATCGCGGAAGATCGACGAGTCGCGAAAGCGACCGTGCCGATTCTTAGAAAACGTTGAGTGATCCGGAATCGATCGATCGAAACCCAGACTCGTAAACCACCGGTACGCAAGGTTCAGACCGACTTCGTCGAGCAATCGCCGTTCGCTCGTGATGCCATGGAGATACCCGACGAGCAGGATGCGCAGCAAAACTTCAGGATCGATTGATGGTCGGCCGATCTCGCTGTACAACGGCGCAATTGCTCGCGGATCGGTCGAAGGTCGATGTGCCGATCGACGGCGCGCAGCAGGTGATCCGCTGGCACCCAATCGTCGAGACAAAAATACTGGAACATCGCCGCCGTCTGTAATCGACTGCCCATCATCGCGTTGCGTCGTCTCCGCTGTGACCGCGCTATTGGACAAAGTATAGCACGCAACGGCCTGATGGTGCTTTCATAAGCACCGGCTTCGCGAATTTGAGCCCCAGACACGCGCCGGAACGCGATCGCTGCGATTATTGATTCGGGACCGTCGAAGAGACAATGTGACGCCACAAAACTCGCCAGCGGTCCGCCTCGCGACGTACTACGTAGACGTCATATCCGGCTTCAGTCGACTCGGCATCGCGGAGTCGGTAGCGCATTCGCCACCTCACCGTTGCAACGCCGACTTCACCATCGAAGTCAACAACCGGATCGTCAATCGTACACTCAAGGATAGTTGCGCTCCCAACGAAGTCGTCGTAGCTGCGCGCCACAGCCTCCCGGCCGCGGGCCACGCGCGTTAGGTCAGGAGCGACAATGACGGCACCTTTACTAAACGAATCGGCGATTCGCGGCGCGATCGCTTTACCACCCGGCTGCCGCCAGGAGTCGTTAATCGGCACGACCTCCCGCTGTAGAAAATGCAACGTAATTCGGGTTGAGTTTTAGCCCTATTGTAGGCGCGCACAGAACGCTTGGACACCTGTATCAATACGCACCCTCCATGTATCCCGGCAACCAGAATTCGAACGTGTGTTTTAGGTCCATCGAACTAATCGCAAGATGTTTGCGGTTCAGCTCAACACCCATTGCGGGCAGGCCGTCCCATGTTCCGGACCACCAGCCTTGACGGGACCGGCCTTGAATTCGCAGCCGTTGTTGACCCACGCGGAAGGTTAGGAGGGACGTTCCGTCCGTAAGCTTCGTTTCTTCAAGCGTGCAATGTTGCGGTTCATTCGGCAAGAAGCTCCCCGTACACAGCGCAATGCGCTGCGCTCCTTCGCTAGCAGCGGGTGACACCATCAACAATAATGCTACAGCGAGCGTTCCCAAGCAACGCAAGCCGATCACCACGCGACGATCAATTTCGATAGAGATAGCGACCGTGTCGATACCCTTCCAACCATGTTTCGAAAGATCGGCGAAGATCTTTCGATCGATAAATCGTGTATCCACGATTCATCTCGTAACCCATTGCCGGTAAACCATCGAGCGTTCCGGACCACCACCCGCCAAGCCGTCGCCCGATCAAGACGATTCTTTCGTTACCGACACGGAATGTCTCCACGCGAAAGCCATCCGCGGAAGTCTTGAAGGACACGGAACAACGGTGCGCTGTCCGCCCGTGCTCCGTCATGCACATCGATATATTGCTACCGCTTACTTGTGTGAAAAAACAGAAAGGTGCCGTGATGGCGCAAAGCGCCGCGACCGTTGCTTGACACGAACGCAAATCTTTGAACCGATTCAAGGTTATTAGCCTTGTCAATGTGTTTGTTCAAAGACGTGTTTCGCTAATATAGCGCGCTTTGCAAGGGCAGCATGATCTTGACCCAGTTCCGTGGATGGTATCTGAGTTGAATTTCAAGCCGCGGCTTGTGCTCGGCGCTCGTAGTTGATTGGCGAGAGATAGCCGAGCGACGAGTGGCGGCGATGAGGATTGTACCATG